>OKRR01000022.1_pt1 | contig 143340 bp, 123 predicted proteins | sample 1601211 | NCBI WGS metagenome assembly OKRR01 (sample SAMEA3541525, study PRJEB24748) | human gut metagenome | biome: human gut; feature: human-associated habitat; material: faeces | place: China | collected 2012
TTCCACACCTCGTATGGCGCTGACTGCGTCAGAATATCTGGCATTTGAGAAAGATATGCATGTATTGGTTATCTTGACAGATATCACAAACTACGCAGACGCACTTCGTGAGATTTCTGCAGCGAAGAAAGAGGTTCCGGGACGTCGTGGATATCCGGGCTATATGTATACAGACCTTGCGACCATGTATGAGAGAGCCGGACGCCAGAGAGGCAAGAACGGAAGTATTACCATGATCCCGATTCTGACAATGCCTGAGGATGATAAGACACATCCAATTCCGGACCTTACCGGATATATCACAGAGGGACAGGTAATCTTAAGCCGTGAACTGTACCGAAAGGGATTGCAGCCGCCAATCGATGTATTACCGTCACTTTCCCGTCTGAAAGATAAAGGTATCGGAGAAGGAAAGACAAGAGCAGACCACTCCAACACGATGAACCAGTTATTTGCAGCATACTCTCGTGGTAAAGATGCCAAAGAGCTGATGACGATTCTCGGAGAAGCAGCACTTACAGAAATAGATCTGAAATATGCAGAATTCGCAGAAGCGTTCGAGAAAGAATACGTATCTCAGGGGTATAACACAGATCGATCCATAGAAGAAACATTAGAAATCGGCTGGAAACTCCTGTCTATGCTGCCAAGAGCAGAACTGAAACGTATCGATGACAAATTCTTAGATATGTATTATGGAAAGCAATAAGCCATGCACAGATATAGAAAAGGTATCATGCAAGCTTGCTTGCAAATGAGAACTTTTCTATATCTGTATAGGGCGCAAGCCCGCAGCGAGAAGGAGCGAAGCGGATTCGAGCTGGGCATGGCTAGAAAGCCGAAAGGGCGAGGGCCCGCAGCGAGAAGGAGCGAAGCGGATTCGAGCTGGGCATGGCTAGAAAGCCGAAAGGGCGAGGGCCCGCAGCGATGCTTGAACACCTGACGAGGTACTGTCGAGTCTGGTGTGAAAGTAGATATCCGAGGTAAAAGCGAGGATATCTTCCTGCAAAACAGGAATTCGAGCTGGGCATGGCTAGAAAGCCGAAAAGGCGAGGGCCCGCAGCAAACCCAAATGAAGGAGGAAAACGATGGCTAAAAAGCAGATTACTCCTACCCGTATGGAGCTGACAAAAACAAAGAAAAAGCTTGTTACAGCCAGAAGAGGACACAAACTTCTGAAAGATAAGCGAGACGAGCTGATGCGTCAGTTTCTTGAACTGGTCAAGGAGAACATGGCGCTTAGAAAAAAAGTAGAAGCCGGAATCCTCTCTGCAAATAAGAATTTTGTCATAGCGAAGGCAGGCATGGACGAAGCTACATTAAATACAGCATTGATGGCACCGAAGCAGGAAGTGAATCTGAATGTAGAACAGAAAAATGTTATGAGTGTTGATATCCCGGTCTATGAGACAAAGACAAGGACAGCGGATGCCAACGACATTTATTCTTATGGATTTGCATTTACTTCCAGTGATCTGGATGGTGCGGTGAAATCATTGGCAGATATTCTGCCGGATATGTTGAAGCTTGCAGAGACAGAAAAAGCATGTCAGCTCATGGCGGCGGAGATTGAGAAGACAAGACGTCGTGTAAATGCGCTGGAGCATGTGACGATTCCGGAGGCTCAGGCAACGATCAAATATATCACAATGAAGCTGGATGAAAATGAAAGAAGTTCCCAGATTCGTTTGATGAAAGTAAAAGATATGATGCTTGAAGAAGCACATCACTATAGTGAGAGAGCATAGGGAAAAGAATAACAGGGGAGCATATCAGTCAAGTGATATGCTCCCTTGTTTATAACATATAAATCATAATAAAGCTACTGGCTACGCTTCCTTTTCCTTAGGCAGGAATAAGCTCAATAATAAGGAGATCACAAATACTCCTGCAACTGCATTTCCATTGAAAATATCACCTACAAATGCAGGAAATGCAGAGAAGAAGTTGCCGGAAGTCTGTGTTAATCCGACACCAATGCAGAAAGAAAGAGAAACAATGATCATCGTCCGGTCATTAAATTCACATTCTTTGAGCATCTTTACTCCTTCATACATGATGGAGCCAAACATCATAACGGTACATCCGCCGAGAACGGACTGAGGAAGAGAATTAAAAAATGCGCCAAGAGGAGGGAATAAAGACGTCAGTATCATGATCAGTGCGCCCATTAAGATTGTAAATCGGTTAATGACACCGGTCATCGTGACGAGCCCTACATTTTGGCTGAACGAGGTAAGCGGAAGGCATCCGAAACAACCGGAAATCGCGCTGGAGAATCCGTCTACCGCAAGAGAACCCTGGAGCTCTTCCATTTTGATGTCCCGTCCGAGCGCTCCTTTGCAGACCGCAGTAGTCGCACCGGTAGTCTCGGCAGCAGACACAAGGTATACAATGGCAATTGTAAAAAATGCGCCCAGATGGAAAACCGGTTTGTGACTGGTGAAGAAGACCAGTTTCGGAAGGCTGAAAAAGCCGACCTGCTCAATGGTTGTTGTAATGCCTGAAAAATCAATCATCGGAGCAATTCCCGCGAGAGTGAAAATGGCAGATAGAACATAGCCGGCAAACAGACCAACCAGAATATTTAAGTTTTTGTAAATTCCCGGAAGCTTATAGCGGGAAATAAGGCAGACGATCAGTGTGACTCCGCCGACGAACAGGTGGCACCACATTCCAAAAGTCTCAGATCTGGTTCCGCCTCCCCAAGAATCCATTCCAACAGGCAGAAGGGAAAGTCCGATAGCGATCACCACGCATGCAGGAGAGGAGTTATCTGTTTGTTTTTGTGTCATGTTATTTTGATTCCTTTCTTCTTTCGTACATGAAAGTATTCTAATGATTCACTCTACTTATTATAGTATGCAGACGTGATTAGTCAAATATATATATCAGAGAATGTGAGAGTTCAGGGAGGAGGGCGTTGTTATGCGGCGGCGCTGCTTCCCGATCATAAGATTGGAATACTGAAAAAGGAAAATGATTACAGAGTTCTTGCGGCTGCAGATTTTCTGTGGCATCACGGACAGGAATATAAGATTACAATTCACGCGGAACATGATATCATTTCCGTAGATGCAGATGGACAGAATATATTATCAATCCGGGATATCGAACATCCGTATTTGAAAGGGGCGATTGGCATAGGTGTGCTTGAAGGAAGCCATCTTGCATGTAAGCATATTTCTGTTTCATAAATGAGTGAAGAATACAAAGGGTTCGGGAAAGGAGCAAAGAATGAAAGCAGTAGTTGCGATTGATTCATTAAAAGGAAGTTTAAGTTCTATGGAGGCAGGCAATGCAATCGCAGAAGGAATCTACCGTGCGGATGCCGAAGCCAAGGTGGAGGTAAGACCACTGGCAGACGGTGGAGAAGGAACGGTAGATGCACTTGTGCAGGGGATGAATGGCAGCTTGCGGAAGGTTCGTGTTACAGGACCGCTTGGGGACAAAGTGGATGCTGCATATGGGATTATAGAAGAAGAGAAAATGGCAGTGATAGAAATGTCAGCGGCAGCAGGAATCACACTGGTTCCGGACGAGAAGAAAAATCCACTGTTTACAACGACTTACGGTGTCGGTGAGATGATCCGGGATGCCATTGAGAAGGGCTGTCGGAAATTTGTGGTCGGCATTGGCGGAAGTGCAACGAATGACGGCGGAATCGGAATGCTGCAGGCGCTTGGATATGATTTTTTGAACAGCAAAGGGAATGCGGTTCCTTATGGGGCAAAAGGGTTGGAAGATCTGGCTGAGATCAGGAAGGAACATGTATTACCGGAGCTTGCACAGTGTGAGTTTAAAGTTGCCTGTGATGTGACAAATCCACTGTGTGGACCACTGGGAGCCAGCGCTGTGTACGGACCGCAAAAAGGGGCGACGCCGGAAATGGTCCCGGAGATGGATCAATGGTTAGCCGATTATGCCAAGCTGGCGGCCAACTGTTCTGAGAGGGCTGATGCGGAGCATCCGGGAACCGGGGCAGCAGGAGGGCTTGGTTTTGCGTTCCTTACATTTACCAATGCGGTGTTGGAGTCAGGAATCAAAATAGTTTTAGAAGAAACAAAATTAGAACAGTATATTCAAGATGCAGATATTGTTATCACCGGTGAAGGGCGTCTTGACGGGCAGACTGCGATGGGAAAAGCGCCGGTAGGTGTTGCAAAACTGGCAGGAAAATACAAGATTCCGGTGCTTGCTTTTGCAGGGAGCGTGACGAAAGATGCCAGAAAATGTAACGAAGAGGGAATTCATGCATTTTTCCCTATTTTAAGAGGGATTACTACATTGGAAGATGCGATGGACGCAGAGAATGCCAGAAGAAATCTCATGGAAACGGTAGAGCAGGTGTTTAGACTGATTGTTGCTATTCACTCCTAAACATGATATATTTAACTTAGATTTTTTATGAAAGACAGGAGTGATGAGAATGTATCTGGAAGAATATGAACGCTGGATGGCAGCAGATCTGGAAGACGCAGATTTAAATCCGGAGTTAAGAGCAATCGAAGGTGATGAAACGGAGATCAAAGAACGTTTTGCAGTTGCCCTTAAGTTTGGAACAGCCGGACTACGAGGCGTGTTGGGGGCAGGAACAAACCGTATGAATATCTATGTGGTGCGTCAGGCAACACAGGGGCTCGCGAACTGGGTGAAGACACAGGGAGGAAGCCAGACAGTAGCGATCAGTTATGACAGCCGTTTGAAGAGTGATGTATTTGCGAAAACGGCAGCAGGAGTTCTTGCAGCGAATGGAATCAATGTAAGAATATATGATGCGCTTATGCCGGTGCCGGCGCTTTCTTTTGCAACACGTTATTATAAATGCAATGCCGGTGTCATGGTAACAGCATCTCATAATCCGGCTAAATATAATGGCTATAAGGCGTATGGACCGGATGGCTGTCAGATGACAGACGATGCGGCGGCGATCGTATATGAAGAAATCCAGAAGACAGATGTCTTGACAGGAGCAAATTACATTTCTTTCGCAGAAGGTGTAGACAGAGGTCTGATCCGCTTTGTGGGAGATGATTGTAAGAAGGCTCTCTATGAAGCAATCGAATCTCGTCAGGTTCGTCCGGGACTTTGCAAGACTGCCGGATTAAAATTAGTATACAGTCCGTTAAATGGTTCAGGTCTTGTGCCGGTAACACAGGTGTTAAAAGATATTGGAATTACAGACATTACGATTGTTCCTGAACAGGAGTATCCAAATGGATATTTTACAACATGCAGTTACCCGAATCCGGAGATCTTTGAGGCTTTGGAAAGTGGTTTGAACCTTGCAAAAGAAGTGGGCGCAGATCTTATGCTTGCCACAGATCCGGATGCAGACCGTGTCGGTATTGCAATGAAGTGTCCGGATGGGTCTTATGAGCTGGTGAGCGGTAATGAAGTAGGTGTATTGCTTCTTGATTATATTTGCGCAGGACGCATCGAAAAAGGAACTATGCCGGAGAATCCGGTAGCGGTGAAATCAATTGTATCTACCCCTCTTGCGGATGCAGTGGCTGCTCACTATGGAGTGGAACTTCGCAATGTGCTTACCGGTTTTAAGTGGATCGGAGATCAGATCGCACAGTTGGAAGAAGCAGGTGAAGTGGATCGCTTTATTTTCGGATTTGAAGAAAGTTACGGATATCTGGCTGGCCCATATGTTCGTGACAAGGATGCGGTGATCGGTTCTATGCTTATCTGTGAGATGGCAGCTTACTACAGAAGTATCGGAAGCTCCCTGAAGCAGAGAATGGAAGAGATCTATACAGAATACGGACGTTACTACAATAAGATCGACAGCTTTGAATTCCCGGGATTAAGCGGAATGGATAAGATGGCAGGCATCATGCAGAATCTGCGTGAGAATCCGTTGACAGAAGTTGCCGGTGTGAAAGTAGCTCAGGCAATTGATTATACAAAGCCAGAAGAGACAGGACTTCCATCTGCGAATGTGTTGATCTACAAATTAGAAGATGGAGCAACAGTCATCGTTCGTCCTTCCGGTACTGAGCCGAAGATCAAGATTTACTACACAACACTTGGAAAAGATCTGGAAGAGGCGAAAGCACAGAAAGAAAAATTAGCAGAGGCAATGAAAGTGATACTGGCTTAAGTGGTTTAGCAATGTAAAAGCGTTATAGCGGCAGAAAATTCAGATGAAAGAATGCAATGGCAGGACATTTCTTGAAAGAGAGGTGTCCTGCTGTTTGTTATACTTTTAAATTCCGCAGAGATGTGTTATACTAACCACAAAGTGTGATGATAGAAAAGGAGCAGGCAGCTATGGACTTAATAAGCATTAGAGAATTATACAAGAAGAAAGAAGAATATCTGGACAAGAAGATTACTGTTGGCGGATGGGTGCGTAGCATCCGTGATTCCAAAGCATTTGGATTTATTGTTGTGAATGATGGAACATTTTTTGAACCATTACAGGTTGTGTACCACGATACAATGGACAATTTTGCAGAGGTATCCAAGTTAAATGTGGGAGCGGCAATCATCGTAACAGGAACATTGGTTGCAACACCACAGGCAAAGCAGCCATTTGAGATTCAGGCAGATACTGTGGAAGTAGAAGGCGCATCCGCACCGGACTATCCGCTTCAGAAGAAACGTCATAGTTTCGAATACTTAAGAACAATTTCTCATTTAAGACCGAGAACAAATACATTTCAGGCAGTGTTCCGCGTGCGCTCACTGGCAGCATACGCAATTCATAAGTTTTTCCAGGAGAGAGGCTTTGTGTATGTGCACACCCCGCTGATCACAGGAAGTGACTGTGAAGGAGCAGGGGAAATGTTCCGCGTGACAACTCTGGATATGGAAAATGTTCCGAAGACAGAAGATGGAAAGGTGGATTATTCTCAGGATTTCTTTAATAAAGAGACAAGCCTTACAGTAAGCGGACAGTTAAATGGTGAGACATATGCGCAGGCATTCCGCAATATCTATACATTCGGACCAACGTTCCGTGCTGAAAATTCTAACACGACAAGACACGCAGCAGAGTTCTGGATGATTGAGCCGGAGATTGCATTTGCTGATCTGGATGACAATATGGTATTGGCAGAGTCAATGCTTAAATATGTCATTAATTATGTTTTGGAAAATGCGCCGGAAGAGATGAACTTCTTTAACTCCTTTGTAGATAAAGGATTGTTAGACAGACTGAACAATGTGGTATCTTCTGAGTTTGCAAGAGTGACATATACAGAAGCTATTGAAATCTTAGAGAAGAACAACGATAAGTTTGAATATAAAGTATCATGGGGCGCAGATCTTCAGACAGAGCATGAGCGTTACCTGACAGAGGAAGTATATAAACGTCCGGTGTTCGTTACAGATTATCCGAAGGACATCAAAGCGTTTTATATGAAATTGAATGAAGACGGTAAAACCGTGGCAGCAGTAGACTGTCTCGTTCCGGGAATCGGAGAGATTATCGGAGGAAGCCAGAGAGAAGACGATTACGAAAAGCTTCTGGGACGCATGAAGGAGATGGGATTAAAAGAAGAGGACTACGACTTCTATCTTGATCTGAGAAAATACGGTTCAACAAGACATGCAGGATTTGGTCTCGGATTTGAAAGATGCGTAATGTATCTTACAGGAATGGGTAATATCCGTGACGTAATTCCATTCCCACGTACTGTAAATAACTGTGACTTATAGTAACTGTTCAGCCATTCCATGAGAGTCCCGGCTGTGTAAGCGGCGAAGCGGCTGCTTTTGCAGCCCCGGGGCCGGTTGGAAGGCTGAATAGTTGCTTTTTTATTATAGAATGATTATAGGAGGGGTCCTATGAGTATGAATATTTTAGTGGTTGATGACGAGAAAGAGATTGCTGATGTTATAGAATTGTATCTGCAAAATGACCAGTATAATGTGTATAAGTTTTATACGGGGCAGGATGCGCTTGACTGTATTAAGAATATGAAGATCGATCTGGCGATTCTTGACATTATGCTGCCGGATGTGGATGGTTTTCAGATTTTGAAACAGATTCGAGAGAAATATACATTTCCGGTTATCATGCTGACAGCAAAAACAGAATATATGGATAAGATTACCGGTCTTACATTAGGAGCAGATGATTATATACCGAAGCCTTTTAATCCACTGGAACTTGTGGCTCGGGTGAAGGCTCAGATCCGGAGATATACGCAATACAATGAAGGTGGAAAGGATACCGGAGATATTATCGACTTTGCAGGACTTCAATTAAACCGTACTTCACACGAGTGCGTATATAATGAGGTTCCGCTGACCTTGACACCGATTGAATTTGATATCCTGTGGCTGCTGTGTGAAAACAGAGGGAAGGTAATAAGTTCTGAAGAGCTCTTTGAAAAGGTGTGGCATGAAAAATATTACAAGAACAGTAACAATACGGTGATGGTGCATATTCGTCATTTGCGTGAGAAAATGAATACACCTGCCGGAAAATCGGATTTCATTAAAACCGTTTGGGGAGTGGGGTATAAAGTTGAAGAATAACTATCGGAAATTAAAGTTCAGTATTTTGCTTCAGACAGTATTGGTTACAGCGTTGACAGTGCTGGTGGGTGGTTTTTTGCTGAATTATGTAATTGATGGCGTATATAATGACTGGTTTGCAAGGGCATTTATCAGTATATTAACTACTTTTCAGGTGGAAGAGAAGACAGCGATCGATCTGTATTGGCGTCTGATTGGAGATAATAAGACGTTCTTTATGGTGGTTGGCTTTCTTCTCTTATTTGCTTTGTTTTTCTATGTGGCGCTGTCCAAGATGACAAAATATCTGGATCAGGTAGGAGACGGAATTGAAAATATTGTATCGGATTCTACGGAACCTATTCATTTGATCACGGAGCTGAAACCGATTGAGATTCGTTTAAATGAAATTAAAGCGATTTTGAAGCGGCAGGAGTTGGAATCCATAGAAGGCGAGAAACGAAAAGATGACTTGGTATTGTTCCTTGCCCATGACTTAAAGACGCCGCTGACCTCTATCGTAGCATATCTTACGATGCTGGACACACATCCGGAGATGGAAGCAGAAGAACGGGAGAAGTATATTCACATTGCGCATGAGAAATCACTGCGTCTGGGAGAGCTTATTAACGAATTCTTTGATATCACTCGTTACAATCTTCAAGACATAGAATTAGAGCCGGTAAATATTCATTTGTCGCTGATGCTGGAGCAGCTTGCCGATGAATTGTATGCGGTACTTCAGGAGAAACATTTAAGTTGCGAGGTGGATGTAGAGGAGAATCTGGAAGTGACCGGAGATCCGGATAAGCTGGCGCGTGTTTTTGATAACATTTTGCGAAATGCGATTGCCTATTGTTATGAAGGAACTAAGATTGAGATTGAGGCGAAATCGAAAAACGGAAATGTAGAGATTGTCTTCAGCAATGAGGGAGATAAGATTCCGGGGACAATGCTGCAGACAATTTTTGAGAAATTTTATCGTGTGGATGGTTCCAGAAGCAGTGGAACCGGAGGAGCAGGCCTTGGACTTGCCATTGCGAAAGAAATTGTAGAGCTGCATGGCGGAAGTGTGAGGGCGAAGAGTAATGATCTTCGCACACAGTTTATCGTAACGCTGCCATCGACAAAGCAGGAAGAGGAGGAAGAACCGAATGAAGTTTCTACACACCGCAGATATTCATTTAGGGGCAAAACCGGACGCCGGAGCCGCTTACACACAAAGTCGGGAGAAGGAACTGTGGAATAGTTTTCAACATGTGGTTGAGGTATGTGAGGAGGCACAGGTGGATCTGCTTCTTATTGCGGGAGACCTGTTTCACAGACAGCCTCTTTTAAGAGAATTAAAAGATGTCAGCTATTTACTGGGGAAACTGACACACACGCAGGTAGTTTTATCGGCAGGAAATCACGACTATATCAAAGCGGGTTCGTATTATCTTACTTATAAATGGCCGGAAAATGTACATCTGTTATCGGGAGAAGAATTGGAAACTATCGAGTTTCCTGAATTGCAAACAGCAGTATCGGGATTTAGCTACCATAGTAGAGAAATCAAAGAGTGTACATGTCAGGAAAAAAAGGCGCAGCACAGACAAAAATATGAAATTTTACTTCTGCACGGCGGGGATGACAACCATGTTCCATTTCAGAAGGAGAAACTATTGAAATGTGAGTATGATTATATTGCGCTTGGGCATATCCATAAACCGCAGCCACTGGTGAATGATAAAATAGTTTACTGTGGTGCCTTAGAACCGATTGATAAAAATGATGTAGGTGTTCACGGATATGTGATCGGCGAGATGACAGAACGCGGATGTAAGACCAGATTTGTTCCAAGTGCGGTAAGACAATACCGCCACGATGAAATAGAAGTAACACCGGATATGACAGGCTTTGCACTTCGAGAGAAGATCGGGGAAATGATTTTGGAAAATGGGAAGGAACATCTCTACAAGATCATATTAACCGGTTTTCGAGATCCGGAAGTGCAATTTGATCTGTCCGAACGATTCGGTTTCGGAAATGTTGTCGAGATTGTTGATGAGACGGCGCCTGCCTATGATTTTGAACGACTGATGGAACAAAACGCCCACAATATATTAGGATATCTGATCCGGGAATTAAAGGATTATGACAGAGACAGCGTGGAATACGGCGCGATGTGTGAAGGCGTCAAGGCATTAGTGGAGACAAGAAGGGATTAGTATGCAGATTGCGGAATTGATCATAAGAAATTTTGGAAAATTTACAAATAAAACAATCAGGCTTTCGGATGGGATTCAATTGATTTATGGAGAAAATGAGTCCGGGAAATCAACCATTCATGCGTTTATAAGAGGCATGCTGTTCGGGATAGAAAGAAAGCGCGGAAGAGCTGCGTCTAATGATACATACACACAGTATGAACCGTGGGAAAATCCCGGCTATTATTCGGGCGTTATGCGATTTGAAAGTGGCGGGAAATATTTTTGTATCCGCAGAGAGTTTGATAAATCATCGAAAAAGGTACAGTTGATCTGTGAGGATGATGGGGAAGAGCTGTCTGTCGAGCATGGGGATCTTGAAATGCTGCTGGGCGGTGTGACTGCGGCTTCTTACGACAATACAGTATCGATCGGTCAGTTGAAGGCAGAGACAGACCGCACGCTGGCAGATGAACTTAGAGATTTTGCGACAAATTATTATGCCGGCGGCGGAGATGATATGAATCTTACAGGGGCATTCGGACAGCTAAAAGAACGAAAAAGAGAACTGGAACGAGAATTAAGAGCGGCACTTCAAGAGAAGCAGAAACAAAGAGAGCATATAGAGCAGGAGGCATCCTTTCTGTGGAGAGACATTCATAAGCTTCGAGAAGAACAAAGAGAATTGGAAGAAGAGATTGCCATCCGCCGTGAACAGGAAAAAGAAAAGACGGACAAAGAGACACAGGGGAAAGGCGTGATTGACGAGATCCGACCGGAGAAATGGCGGATCCATCCGTTGGAGTTGCTTGTATTTGCATTCATAATTATATTGCCAATGTTTATTTTGCATAAACCATGGAATTACCTGATGTCAATTATTTTATTTCTAAGTTGCGGAATATATGTCTGGAACCGAATGAAGGAAGGGAAACGCCAAGAAAAGACAGAGCCGGAGAAACTGTTGGAGGAAATCACACCGGAGGGAGAGAAGGCATCGGTTGAAAAATTGCAATGGGAGTATGCACACAAAAAGGCAGACTTAAAGGAACGAGAGATAGAATATGCGAATATACAGGAACAGATTGAAGAATTAGACGAAGTCAGTGAGCCGGTAAAAGAAATAGAAAAAAATCATGCCTGTGTACAATTTGCCATAGAGAAGCTGGAAGAACTTTCCGGAAATCTGGAAAAGAAAATGGGAGATTCGTTAAATGAGCAGGTGTCTTCGATTATACGAGAAATTACCGGTGGCAAATATACCAGATTAATCGTTGAAGATCAGCTTAAAATGAGTCTGATCAGTGACGGAAGGAAAATTCCGGTATCTCAGGTGAGCAGAGGAACCATTGAGCAGATTTATTTTGCACTGCGGATGACGGCGACAGAGGTGCTTGGACGAGAGGAGCTTCCGGTGCTTCTGGACGATACATTTGCGTATTATGATGATGTACGTCTGGAGAATACATTAAAGTGGCTTGCCAAGAACAAAAAGCAGGTGTTGATCTTTACCTGTCAGAAACGGGAAGAAATGCTTTTGAATAAACTTCATATTCCATATAGAAAAGAGGAAGTCTTATAGTGGTTCAGTTGTCAAGACATAAATTCAATATTTTTATAATGAACAGATATATGTAGTTGAGGGAGGGGAGGATACTTCCCCCTATGCTGCATAATCAATCAACAGTACCGGATAGTAACAGGATGCTGGAGTCTGGTTGTTGATAGCAGAATGACAGCGTTCAAAATTGTAGGTGTGGATATATTTCCCTATCGCCTTTCGAGCCTCACGTATATTGGCATATTGGGTAAGGTATGCTTCTTCGTATTTGAAACTGCGAAACCATCTTTCAATCATGATATTGTCAGCCCACCGACTTTTACCATCCATGCTCTGGCGGATGCGGTTCTCTTTGAGGAAATTCATGTATTCGTTACTCGTAAACTGACATCCCTGATCCGAGTTCAGGATAACGGGTTTCGCCACCTTAAATGCCTTTTTCAATGCGTTTATGACCATTCTGGTATCCAGTGTATCATCAACCTCCCAGCCTACAATACAGCGGCTATACCAGTCAATTACGGCTGTCAGATACAGGAATCCCCGTTTGATGGGGATGTAGGTAATGTCGATTGACCATGCCTGATTCGGACGATCGATAACGGTGTTGCGCAGCAGATACGGGCAGACTTTTGCCTGTTGCATACGTTTGGAAAGGTTCATCTTTGGATAGATTGGATCAATCCCCATTTCAGTCATATAGCGGCGTGCTTTTCGGCGACCGACTTTATGACCGCGTATTTTCAATTGTGAAGACATCTGACGGGCTCCCCATGCTGGATTATCCGTGAGTAAACGGTCTATGATCGCTTTGCAGTCCAATTCATCCTGAGACACGGGTGTTCCGTTGTAATACACGCTGGTACGATTGATATCGAGAAGCGCTGCCCCCATTTTGACAGGGAGTTCTTTAGTCTTCAAAAGGTTTCGGACTAAATTTACTCTCGTAGTCAGGTCCAAGTGTTTCTTCAGATTTTTTTTTCAACCAATCCACCTGCATGGTGAGCTGGCCAACTTTTTTAGCATATTCCGCTTTTTCCTTGCGCTCTAAGGCAAGCTTCTCTTTCAGATTGTCTTCCCGTGTATCGTCAAAGACAACAGAAGCTTTATCAAGGAATTCCTTCTTCCAATTGCGGAGAAGATTCGGTTGAATATTATTTTCAGTAGCTATCGTATTTAAGTCTTTTTCTCCTTTGAGCAGTTCAATGACCAACTCTGATTTGAATTTAGCGGAGAAATTTCTTCTTGTTCGTGACATAATAATGTTCCTTCTTTCTGTAGTATTTACAGTATATCAGATTCATTAAAAAATGTCTCTTGAAGTGTCTTAAATTACGATACCATTATATCTAAGCTATTTTGTAAAAATGTTCTGAAGAGAAACTAATCTTTTCGGAACATTTTTATTTGGAGGAAACTAAACGATAAGATGATTTGCAAAATACAATTAATTCTCATATAATAAGTGACATTAGAAGATTTTAAGAAAGTGGGAAACAGGGATGTTAAAGGTTTTGATAGCGGATGATGAACAAAAAGTATGTCAGTTGATTTGTAATTTAGTTGATTGGGAAAGTCTTGGTTTCGAAATTATAGGAGTTGCAAATGACGGGGTTTCAGCGTATAAGTTTGTTAAAGAACATGCAGTAGATCTTTTGATATCAGATATACGGATGCCAGGGTGTGATGGGCTTGAACTTATACAGAAAACAAAAATGCTATATCCAAGTATACATATAGTTATTATTAGTGGATATAGCCAATTCGAGTATGCGCAAAGCGCAATTCGATATGGAGTAGAAGATTATCTATTGAAACCTATAAGAAAGAAAGATTTAATTGCTACGTTAACAAAGATAAGTGAGAAGTATAAAGAAGAAATAAAAGATGTGGAAAAATGGCAAGATATTCAAAAGAGATTAGAGGAAAATGAAAAGAAAGTTAAAAGAAGTTTATTGGAGGATATTTTAAAGAGACCAGAAAAATTTGGTGGCTTTTTTTCATTAGAAAAAATTAATACCGAGTATCATTATTGGTTTAGCGAGAAGTTTTATAAGACGTTTATTATTAAAATAATGTTAGAAAATCGAAAAGAAGATATGGATGCTAGAAGGATTTTGTTACAAAAAAGTATAGAATTATTAAATGATGCACTTGCAGAAAAATGTAATGAAGCAATATTTAATATTATAGATGGGAAAATTTATGGACTTATTAATGGAACGGAAAAAGAGATTGAATTAGTAGAACGAAAGTTGAAAAAGGTAAAATTAGATATGGTTCGCCTTCAAGATATGTTTGGAACGGTGGTTGTATATATCGCATTAAGTGAAAAATTTAGTGATATACAAGACATATTAGTAAATTTTCATGATGCAGAAGAAGCAATGAAAAATAGGTTTTATTTTTCCGAGGATTCTTTGTTAAAAAGAAGAGAAAGTGTTGGTGATTCAGTTAAGAATTATATTGATAATGCATTTAAAAAGCGGTTTTTAAATTATATTGAAATTTTAGATACTGAAAATATTGGAAAAGAGTTAGAAAATGTTAGAGAAAATTTAAAAAATAGTAAGTATAGAGATGGAAGTATTGTATTAGAAGTATATAAAGAAATTTTAACATTGTTTTATTTTGGAATAAATACTTACAATATTTCAATTCCTAATCAATATGAAGAACTTCAGTTGTATTTGGAAAATTGTGGTACAATAGATGAGGTCATAACTTATATAAAACAATATATTTTACAATCATTGTTAAATTGGATGGAAGAAAAAAAGTATGTTGAAACCCGACCTATCAAAGTAGCTAAACAGTATATTAGTGATAATTATTATAAAGCGTTAACGCTTGATATTGTAAGTAAAGAAATAGGATTTAATGCAACTTATTTTTCAAGTATGTTTAAAAAAGAAACAAAAATGAATTTTTTGGATTATTTAAAAAAAATTAGAGTTGAAAATGCTAAAAATTTATTGTTAAATACAGACCAGACCGTAGAAGATATTTCCTATGCTGTTGGATATTCAGACATTAAATATTTTTCGCGTTTGTTTAAAAAACTAACTGGCCTAACACCTACAGAATTTAGGAAATTATATAATTAAAGGGGTGAAAAAAATTGAAGAAAAAAGAGCTGTCCAAACGAGTAATGTTTAGTATCTGTGTTTTGCTCGGAGTTGGTATAATAAATATCTTGGTTTTATGTGTGTTAATATCCAAAAATTTATTACCTGTATCACCTCTTTGCTGGGTAATATTTGGCGAATTTTTCATCTATATTTTTAGTGTAAATTTATTGGTTCAGTTTTTATGGAAACCATATAAAGAGATAGAAAGTTTATATCAAGATTTTATTGAAGGTAGAGCATATGAAGAGCTGTTTAAAGAAGAATTTGAATGGATGCCTCAATGGAAAGAAGTGATGGAAAAGTTTCGACATCTTTTGAATAAACAAGATGCTATAAAAATGTCTAAAAAGCAAGCCGAATATTTAGCGTTACAGAATCAAATTAATCCTCACTTTTTATACAATTCATTAGAGGCAATTAGAGGTGAAGCAATTTGTGCGGGTATGGATGGAATTGCAGAAACAACGGAAGCATTATCAGTATTTTTTCGCTATTCAATTACTGGTGTGGATAATCTTGTAACGGTAGAAGAAGAACTTGATAATGTAGAAAATTATTTTATAATTCAGCATTATCGTTTTGGAGGAAAAGTTAAGCTTGAAATTATACATTCTAAAGAGGATGAAATTTTACAATTAAAGATTCCTAAATTAACAATCCAGCCATTTGTAGAGAACGCAATTTACCATGGGATTGAAAAAAAGGTAGAGGGCGGAAGAGTTAGAGTTGCACTGGAAACTACCGTTCACAAGTTAATGATAACGATATCGGATAATGGTGTGGGAATGTGTGAAGATCAAGTGGAAAAAATAAATAATTATCTGGATAAAGTGGCAGTTAGTTATGTGGGGGATGATAAGAAAAGAAGAGGAGGAATAGCTATGAAAAATGTTAATAGTCGCATAAAGCTTCTTTTTGGAGAAGAGTATGGAATACATATATATAGTTCGGAAAATATAGGTACAGATGTTAAAATTATATTACCTAAAGTAAGAAGAGGTGAATATGAAGAAAGAAATTTTACGGATTGAAAATTTAAAAAAGGGTTCTCTTTTAAAAAAGGTTCAGCTTCAATTGTTCGAAAGAGAGATCGTATATATTGTTTTTGATAATATTCAGGAGAAACAGATGTTTCTTAAAATTATGTCGGGTGAAGAAGAAAAAGATTACGGGAAAGTCTATTATGACGAACGTAAAATTGAAGGTCAGAGAATTAAGCAATTATTGAAATCCAAATGTGCAATAATAGAAAAAGAAAGTCGTTTAATTGAATCAGTAACTTTAGTGGAAAATATTTTTTTAATGCAGTCAGAAGTTTCGGAAAAATGGACACACAATAGAAGATATAGAACAAAAGCAAAAAAAATATTTGAGGAGTTTGAAATTGATATAGACGTAGATAAACCGACATATAAATTGTCGACATTTGAAAAAACGAAAGTTGAAATTATGAAGGCATATTTTATGGGGAAAAAGATACTGATTTTGACATCTTTGGGCAATGTTCTGAGCAGTAAAGAAAAAAAGGAGCTAATAAAACTTGTTGAAAAAATGAAAAACAGGGGACTTTCTTGTGTATTTATAGAACCATTAGAAGATGTGGAGTTTCCATATTTTGATACGGTAATGATTATTAAGCATGGGAAAACATGTGCAATCAAAGAAGTCAATGAATGTGATTATACTATGTTATACAGAATATTGTATTATGATGAAATTGAAAAAAGAGGAGAGGGATCACTTTTTTTTGAAGAGACAGAAATAGTCCCAGGTATAGAGATAAGAAATCTGTGTACTGATTATCTAAAAAAGATATCTATAAAAATTGACAAAGGAGAAATTGTTAAACTTTTTTGTATAGATGAAAAAAGCTATGAAGAAGTTATTGCGTTATTGTGTGGAAAACGATTTGTCATTTCTGGATCTGTGATTTCTCAAGGACAAAAGAGAGAGATTAAAGAAAATTTTGGATTAAATGAAGGTATTGGTATTGTAGATGGAAATCCTATAATTTCGACGTTGTTTCCTGAACTTTCAACATTGGATAATTTGCAGATTTTACTGTCTCAAAAAGTGAGTGGTGCTTGGATAAGTAAAAAATATAAGAAAAGTATAAAGCTTATCCTACAAGATATTATAAGTGATGAGATGTGGAAAAAAACAATCAAAGAATTGAAACCCGCAGAAATGCAGAAGGTTTTATATAGTAAATGGTTGTTGTTTTCTCCTCAACTTTTGATATGTATTCAGCCTTTTGCAGAGGGAGATATTCACGCGAGAGAAATTGCAAGAGAAATGATATATAATTTAAAAAAAAGAAAAATCCCAGTATTAATTGTTACTTCTAATACAGCTGAATTAAATTATTGTAGTGGAAAAACAGTATATATATATCATGGAGAAATTTTAAGTGCAGAAGATGCAAATATTTTTTTATACTCTAGTTAAACAGTTATTGTGAGCATGTTATTAATATATGTTCGCAATATTTTTTTTGGTACGATATGTATAAAATAGACAAAAAAATAACGATTAATAAAGAAAAATCATACAAAGAAGACAATTTCCAAAGAATGACACCCTTGTTCTAAAGATGGTGAGTATGAATAAAAATCCCTTTATGGTAGGATTCAACTAGTGAAAAGGTTGAATAGCTAAATGGGAGGAGAAGGATATGGAACAGGTTGTATTAGAAGTAAAAAATGTCACGAAGCGCTTCCCAGGAGTTTTGGCGTTATCGAATGTGAATTTTCGGTTGTCGAAAGGGAAGGTTCATGCTTTAATGGGAGAAAATGGTGCGGGAAAATCTACTTTAATGAAAATTATAGCCGGTATCTATCAAGCGGATGAGGGGGATGTATTTTTACATGGAGAAAAAGTAGTTTTTCATACTCCCAAACAGGCATTATTACATGGTATTTCCATGATTCATCAAGAATTGAGCCCGATTCTTGATATGACCATTGCAGAAAATTTGTTTTTAGGACGAGAATTTTGTAAGGGGAAATTTGTTGATTATAAAAAAATGAATAGAGAAGCATCTGCTTTGCTGGAAAAAGTAGGAGTAGATTTGTCGCCAAATATGTTAATGAAAGAACTATCAGTTTCACAAATGCAGATGGTGGAGATTGCAAAAGCATTAGCATATGACGCGGAGATTATTATTATGGACGAACCGTCGGCAACGATTACGGAACGAGAAATCGCAAATTTGTTTAGAATTATTGAAGATTTGAAAACGGACGGGCGGTGTATAGTGTATATTACACATAAGATGGATGAAGTATTTAAGGTGGCTGATGAAATTACAGTCTTTAGAGATGGACAGTATATCGGAACTTATGATACAGATGAAATAGATGAAAATCAGCTGGTTGTTAAGATGGTTAACAGACAATTGACAGAAATATATCCAGAACGACACAATCGGCCAGGAGAAGAAATATTAAAAGTAGAGAAATTGAGTCAGGGCGGTGTGTTTGAAAATATTTCATTCACGCTTAGAAAAGGAGAAATTTTAGGATTTTCTGGGTTGATGGGATCTGGACGTACAGAAGTGATGAATGCTATTTTTGGAATCACACAAGTAACTTCTGGTGCAATATATATAAATGGAGAAAAAATCGAGAAACCCAATCCGCGAAAAGTTATTTCTAAAGGAATAGGGTATGTAACGGAAGATCGTAAAGGGAACGGCTTAGTATTAGAAATGAATGTATATGATAATACTGTGCTTCCTTCTTTGGACAAATTTTCTGGTAAATTAGGGGTGGTTAATAAGAAAAAAGCATCAAAAGTTTCAGAAAATTATAAAGAAAAATTAGCAATAAAAACACCATCTATGCAGCAAAAGGTAAAGCAGTTGAGCGGAGGAAATCAACAAAAGATTGTGCTTGCCAAATGGCTGATTCAAAACCCTGATGTTATTATATTTGATGAACCAACACGCGGAATAGATGTCGGAGCGAAAACTGAAATTTATAAATTGATTGCAGGACTTGCAGAAGCAGGAAAGGCGATTATATTTATTTCATCGGAAATGCCGGAGATACTCGGAATGTCAGATAGAATTATCGTATTTTATGAAGGTAGACAGACTGGAGAATTGACGCGAGAAGAGGCAACACAGGAACGAATAATGATGTATGCATCAGATGTTGAAAAGGGAGGAGAAGCATAATGGGAGAGAAAACAAAAGGATTTGATAAAAAATGGATTCAGACGTATATGCTAATATTTATTGTGATTGGACTGGGAGTAATTTTGTCATTTATTTCTTCTAATTTTTTGACGGTGACTAATTTGTTAAATGTTGTAAGACAAATTGCTGTTAATGGAATTCTTGCTATTGGAATGACTATTGTATGTTTAACAGGTGGGATTGATCTTTCTGTAGGTTCTATTGTGGCGTTTTCAGGAATCATTGCAGCAGGTCTTTTGAGAGACAAAGACTATCCAATTATTTTAATTGTATTGATTGCTATAGTGATAGGAGCGGTGTGTGGTTTATATAATGGATATTTTGTTGCTTATTGGAATGCAGCACCATTTGTTGTTACATTGTCAATGATGACAATTGCAAGAGGAATGACATACGTATATAGCGATGGCAGACCAATTTCTAATTTGCCGACAGAATTTTTGATTATTGGGAAAGGAAGTATTGCAGGTATACCAATTCCAACGTTGATATTAATAGTCGTATTTATACTTGGAAGTGTTATGTTGACAAAATTAAAATATGGTAGATATGTGTATGCTGTGGGTGGAAATGAAAATGCAGCGATGGTATCTGGTATTAACGTAAAAAGAGTAAAAATGATGGTATATGTGCTTAGTGGAATAGCCTGTGGGATAGCAGCTATTATTTTAACGGCGAGAGTCTCAGCGGGATTACCTCAAGCGGGTGAAAGCTATGAGTTGGATGCTATTGCTGCAACTGTAATTGGTGGAACAAGTCTTTCGGGTGGTCGTGGAAGATTATGGGGAACAATTGTAGGAGCAGTTTTATTAGGAATTGTAAATAATGGTTTAGATTTGTTGAATGTATCATCATTCTATCAACAAATTGTAAAAGGATTGATTATTCTCGGGGCGATTTTAATCGATTCAAAACGAAATAATTAAGGAGGACGGATTATGAAAAAAAGACTATTATCTTTATTGCTCGTGATCGCAATGACAGGAGCAATGATTATGGGATGTTCAACGGGAATGGAGGAGTCAGAGGGAACTGGAACAAAGAAAGAAAAGAAAAAAGACGGTAATTATACAATTGGTTGTACTGTATATTATATGACAGAATTTATTACTCTAATGGTAGAAGGTATGGAAGAAAAAGCAGACGAATTGGGTTGTGATCTTGTTATGTTAGATGCACAGAATGACGCTCAAAATCAAATTACGCAGGTAGAAAATTTGATAGCACAGAATGTAGACATTATTGTTGTGGCGGCGGTTGATTCAGATGCAATTGTACCTGCTTTGGATATGTGTGAAGAAGCGGGAATTCCGTTGGTTGGAGTTAATATGCTTATCAACACAGAAGAACCATATCATTATGTTGGACCAGACGATGTATTAGCAGGAGAATTGGAAATGCAGAATGCGATTGATGCAATTGGTGGAGAAGGAAATGTGGTTATTTTGGAAGGTCCAATTGGACAGTCAGCACAAATTCAGCGTTTGGAAGGCAACATGAACATATTAAAGAAATATGAGGGAAAAGTAGAATTACTTGCTCAGCAGACTGCAAATTGGAGTAGAGAAGAAGCGCTGTCATTAGTAGAAAACTGGATAGAGACATTCGGAGGAAAAATTGATGCCGTTGTTGCTCAGAACGATGAAATGGCATTAGGGGCAATTCAGGCACTAGAGGCAGCAGGTGTTAAAGATAAGGTTGTAGTTACAGCTGTAGATGCAATTAAAGATGGTTGTAATGCGGTTAAAGAAGGAAAATTACTCGGAACAGTATATCAGGATGCTGCATTGGAAGGACAAGAAGCAGTTCAGAAGGCATTTGATGTATTGGAGGGTAAAGTGACAGAAAAGAAATTAGATTATATCGATATGCCATGGATTACAACAGAGAATGTAGATGATTTATTAACGACAATTTATGCTGATTAAGAAAAGTGAAATATTAATGTAATGTTATAATAAAAATTAATTATCAGTATGCCCTGAGAAGAAAAAGGTGGTTGGGATTTTTCCCAACCACATAAAAAAAAGAATATTGTTAAAAAAATATCAATAAAAGAGGTGCGAAAAATGGAAGGAAAAATGAAAGTGGCTGTAATGACAGAAACAAAAAAGATGGAGATTCAGGAAAGAGATATTCCTAAAATTAAAGAAGATGAGGTTTTAGTTAAGATTGAATATGTAGGTATATGTGGATCAGATATGCACTTTTTTGAAGCTGGAAGACTTGGGAATTGGATAGTGGATGTTCCGTTAGTGCTTGGGCATGAATCTGGAGGAACAGTAGTAGAAGTTGGTGAAAAAGTGTCGGATTTAAAAGTAGGTGATCGAGTGGCGCTTGAACCAGGAGTCGGCTGCGGAGAATGTGAAATGTGTAAAAAAGGATTATATAATTTGTGCCCTAATATGGATTTTATGGCAATTCCGCATGAACGAGACGGAGTATTTTTGGAATATTATGCACATCCAGCTAGTATGTGTTTTAAACTTCCCGATAATGTGAATACAATGGAAGGCGCGCTTATGGAGCCGTTATCTGTAGGGCTTCATGCAGTAAATATTTCTGAAGCAAAAATGGGGCAGAGTGCGGTTGTATTAGGATGTGGTTGCATCGGATTAGTAACTATTATGGCATTAAAGGCAGCGGGGATTGATGAAATCTATGCAGTAGATGTATTAGAAAAACGTTTGGAAAAAGCTAAAGAAGTTGGTGCAATGCATATAATTAATGGGAAAGAACAGGATGCGGTTAAGTATATACAATCGTTGCAAGGAGGGGGTTGTGATCTTGTTTACGAAACTGCAGGCGCAGAATTTACAACACTTCAAACAGCTAAAATGGTTAAAAAAGGAGGGGCAGTGACTTTAGTAGGTATGTGTGCAAATTCTGAAATTACATATGATATTGGAAGTCTGAGTGCAGCAGAAGCAAGGCTTTATACGATTTTCCGTTATAGAAATTTATATCCAACAGCAATTAAATTGGTAAGCCAAGGTAAAATTCCGCTTAAATCTATTGTATCTCATGTTTTTGATTTTGAAGATATTGTAGAAGGCTTGAATTATAACATTAGTAATAAAGCAGATGTGATAAAAGGTGTTATAAAGATGTAGTATTGTAGATGTACAGTAGCAGGCATAAAGGAAAGGGCTAGAAAAATGAGAAAGATTATTAACAATCCAGATCATGTGGTTTCAGAAATGATGGAAGGATATATTGGAGCCTATGGGAGATATTATGAAAAACATCCAGAAGTAAACGGCGTGATCTTAAAACAGAGAAGAAAAGGGAAAGTGGCTTTAGTTATTGGCGGAGGAAGCGGACATGAGCCTATGTTTTCAGGATTTGTAGGAAAAGGTCTGGCAGATGCGGCGGCTTGTGGAAACATCTTTGCTTCCCCTGACCCGAATACGGTGTATCAGACAGCGAAAGCAGTGAATCAGGGAAAAGGTGTTATCTTTGTGTACGGTTGCTATGCCGGAGATAATTTGAACTTTGATATGGGGGAAGAATTTTTAAATGACGATGGAATTGCAACGACTCATGTGCGAGTATGGGATGATGTGGCATCCGCACCGAAGGAGAGAATTGAAGATCGGCGGGGAATTGCCGGAGATGTGTTTGTAATTAAGATTGCCGGAGCGGCTTGCGATGCTGGATTAAGTCTGGAAGAAGTGACGAGGATAACGGAAAAGGCGAGAGATAATACTCGAACCATCGGAGTAGCAACTGCGCCAGCACAACTTCCCGGAGTTGAGAAACCGATTTTTGAGTTGCCAGAGGGAGAGATCGAATATGGCATGGGATTACATGGGGAGAGAGGAGTGTTGCGTACTACATGGCAAGATGCAGACGTTTTGGTAGAGAAAATGTATGATCAGATTATGGAAGATGCTGATTTGAAGGTCGGGGATGAAGTCTGCGTGTTGGTCAATGGACTTGGCTCAACAACGATAACAGAATTGGCGATCGCTTTTCGAAAAGTACGAGAACTGTTACATAAAGACGGAATAAAGATATATGATACAGATCTGAATAGTTATTGTACCAGCCAAGAAATGGGGGGATTTTCAATTACATTATTTAAAGTGGATGAAGAGTTAAAAACATTTTATGATATGCCGTGTTACTGTCCGTTTTATGCTAAAGGGGAATTAACCGGAGCAGGTCAGGAAAAGGATGAAGAAATTTGTGTCATACAAACAGAGCCGGAGTTTGATGAAAATGATGTAGAAGAAGCAGAAATTAAACGAAGCAAAGCCGGAGAATTGACAGAACTGAATGCAGAAGATGCAAGGAATATGTTATTGTATATTGCAGATAAAATTATTGCAAAAAAACCTTATCTTACAGAGATAGATAGTGCAATAGGGGATGGAGATCACGGAATCGGAATGGCAGGAGGAATGCAAAAAGTAAAGAAAAAGCTGGCAAAGATGGAGAATGAAGAAAATGTATATGCAATTTTTGAAGCGGCGGGGAAAGCCATGTTGTTATCCATGGGTGGTGCTTCAGGAGTAATTTTTGGTAGTCTGTATCTTGCGGGAGCTAAGGAAATGGAAGCGAAAGAAGTATTAGGAGCAACAGAATTAGCCAGAATGGAGAGAAAGAGCCTTATAGCAATTCAGGAGAGAGGGAAAGCAGAGGTTGGAGATAAGACAATGGTAGATGCGTTAGTTCCGGCGGTGGAAGCAATGGAGAAGACTGCAGGAGAAGGGTTATTAGCAATGTTAAAAGCGGCAGAAGAAGCAGCAAGGCAAGGAGTAGAAGATACAAAAAGGTATCAAGCTAAATTTGGACGTGCAAAATCATTGTTAGAACGTGCAATAGGGTATCAAGATGCAGGAGCAACATCTGTATGGCTTATTTTCCAAGGAATGAGAGAATTTGTTGAAGATAAGATGTAAGAAAAGTTTGGAACAAAAATATAAAAACGGAGAGGAAGTCTAAACGACTTCCTCTCCGTTTTTATATTTTCTTACAATATTCTGGATACGTTCATTTGGTGATAAGATACTGCTGATAGAACCGTCGTGGTTCAGAGTATCGATCATCAACGCAATGTATTTGCTCATATCGCAGTTGATATAATAAGGTCTTTCTAACAGTTCCGGTGTCTGGTAAATCAGGTTCGTTGTCAGAATACCATCAATTATGCCTTCCTCATATGCCTGATCAAATTTTGCAAGACCGTTGGTGAACAGTCCGAAAGTAGCAGCTGCAAAGATTCGTTTTGCTTTTCTTTGTTTTAACTGTTTTGCAACATCTAAGATACTGTCACCGGAAGAGATCATATCATCTAAAATAATCACATCTTTTCCTTCCACAGAAGAACCTAAAAATTCATGTGCAACGATCGGGTTGCGTCCATTTACGATCTGTGTATAATCACGTCTCTTGTAGAACATTCCCATATCCAGATTCAGAACGTTGGCGAGATAAACAGCACGGGCAGTAGCACCTTCATCCGGGCTGATTACCATCATGTGGTCGCTGTCGATCTGAAGATCTTTGTAGGTGCGAAGAAGTCCTTTTACAAACTGATAAGTCGGACGAACTGTCTCAAATCCGCTCAGAGGGATTGCATTCTGTACACGCGGGTCGTGTGCGTCAAAGGTGATAATATTATCAACACCCATGCGTACAAGCTCCTGAAGAGCCAATGCGCAGTCGAGAGATTCACGGCCGCTTCTTTTGTGCTGACGGCTTTCATACAGGAAAGGCATAATAACATTAATGCGTCGGCCTTTTCCACCGATTGCGGCAATCATACGTTTCAGATTCTGAAAATGATCGTCCGGTGACATGTGATTTGTTTTTCCGGAAAGGGAGTAGGTGAGGCTGTAATTACATACATCAACCATTAAGTAGAGATCCATACCTCTTACAGATTCTTTGATAATACCTTTGGCTTCCCCTGAACCAAAACGAGGAGTATTAGCCTCAATCAAATAGTTGTCTCTTTCATAGCCATGGAAAACAACATCATCCTTGTGTGCATGTCCGTCTTCGTGGCGCCATTTTACGATGTAGTCGTTGACCTTATTTCCCATCTCGGTGCATCCATCTAAGGCAATGATCCCCAGAGATCCCACCGGTATGTTGTCCAAAATACGTTCGTTACGGCGTAACATCATTTGTACCTCCCAAGTTTAATAATTTTTTTTGGATGCGAATATCATCTCCGGTGAGCCTGAGCATAGTATAGTGGCTGCTGATCCGTGAGAAGATACGCTCTGAATAAATAGTTTTAATGTCGTCAAGTGCCAGATTTGTTGAGATAATGGTTGACTTCCGACGAAGGATACGCTCGTTGAGACAGGAAAAGAGCTGTGATATGGTAAAGGTATTTGCAAGCTCTGTCCCCAGATCATCAATGATGAGCAGATCACAATTATAGATATAATCCAGAGAGTCGTCCGTTTCTTCTTCCTTTTTTCCAAACATATTTTTGGCGAGCACATCAAAAAGCCGGGAAGCCGAGAAATAAATGACAGAATAAGAACTGTCCATGACTTCCTTGGCAATGCAGTGAGAGAGAAATGTCTTTCCCACGCCGGTATCACCATATAATAGTATGTTGCGGAAATCTTCAGAAAATGTATCTACAAATTCATGACAGATGTGCAGGGCAGTCTGTACAGCTTCCAGCGAAGAACGGCCGGTAAGCGGGTCTTTGTGGTTGCTGGAATAATAATCAAGAGAAAACGTAGAGAAGTTTTCCTTTTCCAGAATTTCCTGCAGGTTTGACTGTGTATATAATAAATCCACGATCGCTTTTTTGAAGCAGTGGCATTTATTTGTACCAATGTAACCCGTGTCTTTGCAGTCCGGGCAGAGATAGTGGAGTTCCAGATAATCCTCAGGAAATCCGTGAGAACAAAGAAGAGCCTGTTTCTGTGCAGAAAGACGCGAGATTTCCTCTTTGAGCTCGCTGAGTGCATCTTCGTGTCCGTCCAGTAAGAGACGGGCCTGTTTGATACTGATTGATGATATGGCATCATCAAGAGCAGGAAGCTCGGGAATCATAGAACAAGCAGTTTCGTAACGTTTGCGAAGGGCATGTTCATTATCTAATTGTCGTTGTTCGTATGTACGCATCAATTCATCGTACTGAGAATTCGAAAGTGCCATGAAAAGCAGTTCTCCTCTTTATGCAGATCTTATTGTTGTACTAACTTGCGTTCCAGCTCATTCATATCGTAGGAACGACTTTCAAAATTGTTGAATTTATTTGTGGACTTTATCACAGGTGTTTTGACTGATTGTTTTTTCTTAAGCTCTTTTTCGCGGGTAAAAGAAGCGTCGAGAGCGGCAATATCTTTGAGATGGCGTACATTTTGCGCGTGCCATTTCTTTAAGATAGAATCCGTATAGTCAAAGCTTGGCTGATGAATTGCATTCATTGTTCGGTTACATGCTTCCAGAATAATATCCAAACTGAACGCGTATTCTTCGTTCCACTTACGAATGTATGCAATCTCGGAAGCCGCCGGAGCCCGTCCTTTGATTCCATATGCGTTTAAAATCGAATAACAGTTTTTATTATAAAGCAAAGAGCTTGTTTTTGCCTGATCGACAGTCTTTATATCCTGCTTGTGCCATGAAAGAGCAACCTTTTGAATATAATGCATGCTTTTGTGACCGTTTTCAACGCAGTATTCAATCAGATATTCGATTAATTCCACAGACATTTCTAATGTTTCATAGAAGTAAGTGATCGAGTCAATATCGGTGACAGATAACGTCTTACCAAGATATTGTTCCGCCACAAAGAGCAGCTCCTTAAATTCCTTGCGGCTCTTAAACTGCCGGATGTCAGGAACCTTGGAAGAAGGATCTGAAACAACAGCAGGCGCAGGCTTCGGTGAAGTGACAGGAGCAGTCTCCGCGGATTCATATTCTAAGAGTCCTTGTTTGTTCCAATAATTTAACGCACGGATCACATCTTTTTCCGTCACCTCTAAAATGTCGGCGATCTGAGAGATGCCAAGCGGTGTGGAAGCTTCGTTTTGATGGCGCAAAAGAAGAAGGTATACTTTTACATACTCTCCGTTTGCTTTAATCATATACTGGTCGATAAATTCATTTTCCAGTACGGTTGTATTATTTTGTGCTGAATTTGTTAATGTCAGTTTCTTCATAACCTATGCCGGTCCTTCCCCAATATTTCTCATTTCGTAGAGACATTATAGCATTAGTTGGACAGGCAAAAAAGAAATTTTTGAGCCAAAAATCAAGTTTTTTGTGGATAAAATCCTGTGGAAAATGTGGATAACTTTTATTTTAGGAGCGTTTCCCCAATGTTTACAACGTCTCCGGCTCCCATAGTTATCAACAAGTCCCCTTTTTGACACTTTTCCAGGCAGAAGTTTTCAATCTCTTCAAAAGAAGGGAAATAGTAAGTGTCAGCGCCTTTTTCTTTTAATGCTTCGGCGAGATCTCTCGAAGAGATGCCGAGGGTGTTTGTCTCGCGTGCGGCATAAATGTCCGCTAAGATCACATGATCCGTCTGTGATAACGCATCCACAAATTCCGGGAATAAAGCTTTTGTTCTCGTATAAGTGTGAGGCTGGAAAATGCACCAGATTTCACGGTGTGGATAGTGTTTTGCAGCAGCAAGGCTTGCGTGGATCTCCGTTGGATGGTGGGCATAGTCATCAATGACAGTCACTCCGTTAAATTCGCCCTTGTATTCAAAACGGCGGTTTGTGCCGTGGAAATCTTTCAGTCCTGCCCCGGCGTCCTGAACGGAAATCTTCAAAATATCAGCAACGGCGAGGGCGGAAAGCGCATTGGATACGTTGTGGTCGCCGTTGACGGATAAGGAAATGCGGGTTACAAATTCTCCGTGTTTTACAAAATCGAAAGAAGCGCATCCGGATGCATCGTGAGCAATGTTCACTGCGCTGTAATCAAAGGAAGTATCCGGACCGTAAGTAACAACATGGCAGGATAGTCCTTCTGTCAATTCTTCGTGATCAGGAATTTCACCGTTGATCACCAGAGTGCCGTCTGCGGGAAGAAGCTCTGCAAACTTGCGGAAAGATCTGCGGATATCATCGAGATCTTTGAAAAAGTCGAGGTGATCTTCATCAATGTTGAGAATCACACTGATCTTAGGGAAAAAGTGGAGAAAACTATTCGTGTATTCACATGCTTCTGTCAGAAATACTTCTGAATTTCCCACGCGGATATTTCCGCCGATTGCCTTTAAGATTCCACCTACAGAAATGGTAGGATCAAGATCAGCGCTTAATAAAATGTGAGATAACATCGATGTAGTTGTGGTTTTTCCGTGAGTTCCGGAAACTGCAATCGGAATCTGATAGTTTGTCATTAACTGGCCTAATAATTCTGCGCGGCTCAACATAGGAAGTCCCCTGTCCAGTGCGGCGCGGTATTCTTCATTGTCCTCGTGGATAGCAGCAGTATAAACGACAACATCAATTCCATCTATAATATTAGAAGCTTGTTGTTTATAAAAAACTTTGGCGCCGGCTTTCTCCAGCTGATCGGTGAGCGCAGACTCCTTGTTGTCTGAACCTGAGACTGTAAAGCCTTCTTTCAGAAGGATTTCTGCAAGACCGCTCATACTGATACCGCCGATTCCTATAAAGTGAACGTGTACCGGTTGTGTAAAATCAATTTTATACATAAGTAAGTCACCTTTCTGTTTCTACATTCTGTTACATGATTGTACAGTCATAAAATATAATACCTTATCATATTATTATATACATATCTTTGGAAAAAACCAAGGTCAAATTTTTTGGTATATTTTCATAAAAAGTTAACAAAAAGTTCTTAAAAATTGTAAATTTTGTTCACGTATTATAGAAACTATGGTATAATACAATTACTGAACGACTGGGAAGGGGTGGAGACATGAGAAAGAAGGAAATGATTGCAATGCTTCTGGCGGGTGGACAGGGCAGCAGACTTGGAGTCCTAACGTCTAAAGTTGCTAAGCCGGCAGTTGCATTTGGAGGGAAGTACAGAATTATCGATTTCCCTTTGAGCAACTGTATTAATTCGGGCATTGACACGGTGGGAGTATTGACGCAGTACCAGCCGCTTCGACTGAATTCTCATATAGGAATAGGAATTCCGTGGGATCTGGACCGTAACTTTGGAGGCGTGACAATCTTGCCGCCGTATGAGAAGAGCGGCAACAGCGAATGGTATACAGGGACAGCCAATGCCATTTACCAGAATCTGGATTATATGGAGACATTTCATCCGGATTATGTGCTGATCTTGTCAGGTGACCACATCTACAAGATGGATTATGAGGTAATGCTTGATTATCACAAGGCCAATCATGCGGATATCACGATCGCGGCAATGCCGGTACCTATCGAGGAAGCAAGCCGGTTCGGTGTCGTAGTTACAGACGGTGAAGGGCGGATTGAAGAATTTCAGGAAAAGCCGCCACAGCCAAAGAGTAACCTCGCATCGATGGGAATCTACATATTCAGCTGGCAGGTGTTAAAGGATGCGCTTATAGCACTTCGAAATGAACCGGGGTGTGATTTCGGAAAGCATATCATTCCGTACTGCCATGAAAATGGGCAGCGTTTATTTGCCTATGAATACAACGGATATTGGAAAGATGTAGGAACGCTTGGTTCGTATTGGGAAGCGAACATGGAGCTTATCGATATTATTCCGGAGTTTAATCTCTATGAAGAATTCTGGAAGATCTATACGAACAGTTCTATTCTTCCGCCGCAGTATGTAGCGTCTCAGGCGGTGATTGATCGGTGTATTATCGGAAATGGCGCAGAGATCTACGGAGAGGTACACAACTGTATCATCAGCTCCGGCGTTGTGATCGGTGAAGGTGCAGTAGTGAGAGATTCTATCATTATGAGGGATGCGCAGATTGGACAAGGATGTGTGATCGATAAAGCAATCATAGCGGAGAATACGAAGATTGGAGATCACGCGGTACTTGGAATAGGAAGTGATGTGCCAAACCGGCTGAAACCGGCAATTTACTCCTTTGGTCTTGTGACGATCGGAGAGAATTCAGTGATTCCGGAATCAGTGCAGATTGGAAAAAATACTGCCATTAGCGGTGTTACATCCAGAGAAGATTATCCTGACGGAGTTCTGGAAAGCGGAGAAACATTGATAAAGGCAGGTGGACGAGCATGAGAGCAGTAGGAATTATTTTAGCAGGCGGAAACAGCAACAGAATGCGCGATCTGACTCGTAAGAGGGCGGCAGCGGCAATGCCGATCGCAGGCAGCTATCGGGCAATTGACTTTGCTTTGAGTAATATGTCCAATTCACATATTCAGAAAGTTGCCGTATTGACACAGTATAACTCACGTTCGTTAAACGAACATCTGAATTCTTCCAAGTGGTGGGATTTTGGAAGAAAACAGGGTGGTCTGTATGTATTTACTCCGACCATTACTGCGGATAATGGATACTGGTATCGGGGAACCGCAGATGCAATTCACCAGAATCTGGAATTTTTGAAACGTTGCCATGAGCCGTATGTGATCATCACATCGGGAGATGCCGTTTACAAGATGGACTATAATAAAGTCCTTGAATATCATATCGCTAAGATGGCGGATGTCACCGTTGTCTGCAGAGAACTGGAGCGGGGCGAAGACGCAAGCCGTTTTGGTGTATTAAAAATGAATGACTCGATGCGCATTGAGGAATTTGAAGAAAAACCTATGGTGGCAAATGGAAGTATTATCTCAACGGGAATCTATGTAATCAGAAGACGCCTGTTGATCGAGATGATTGAACATTGCGCAGAAGAGGACAGACATGATTTTGTAACCGATATTCTTATCAGATACAGAAATCTGAAGAAAATATATGGTTATAAGATAAAAAATTACTGGAGCAGCATATCAACAGTCGATGCTTATTATCGGACAAATATGGATTTCCTGAAACCGGAAGTCAGAAATTATTTCTTCCGGCAAGAGCCAGAGATTTATTCAAAGGTAAGCGATCTGCCGCCGGCAAAGTATAATCCGGGAGCAGTCGTGAAAAACAGTCTCGTGGCAAGTGGAAGTATTATTAATGGTACGGTGGAAAATTCTATATTATTTAAAAAGACATTTGTCGGTAATAATTGTGTCATTAAAAATTCTATTATTTTAAATGATGTGTATCTCGGGGACAATACCTATATTGAAAACTGTATTGTCGAGAGTAGAAATACCATCAGAGCAAACACAAGATACATTGGCGAAGATGGTGTGAAAATAGTGATTGAAAAGAACGAGAGGTATGCACTATAGTGCAGCGGCTTGTGAGAAAGGGGCAGAAGAGAATGCAGATTACAGATGTACGCGTACGAAAAGTCGCAAAAGAGGGAAAATTAAAGGCGGTTGTGTCAATTACTATGGATGATGAGTTTGTAGTGCATGACATTAAAGTCATTGAAGGTGAAAAGGGTGTTTTCATCGCAATGCCAAGTAAGAAGGCATTAGATGGAGAGTATAGAGATATTGCTCATCCAATTAACTCAGAGACAAGAGAGCGGATTCAAAAGATTATTCTTGAGAAATATGAAGAGGCTCTGGCAGAGGAACCTGAGGAAGTATAATTGAAAAAATAATTACAATATAAAACATGCCTGTGGGAATCAGTATTTTGGTTCCCACAGGCATGTTTTTATGTTGAGAGTTTAAATGTCAGTTTTTTCTTCGTCTTTGGATGCCGGAACTCCAGCTTATAAGCACACAGGCAGATGGTTGTGCCGGGCTGTGCATTTGGATTGTATTTTGCGTCTCCCACAAGCGGACAGCCAAGGTGAGCCAGCTGACAGCGAATCTGATGGTGGCGTCCGGTGTCCAGCTGCACTTCCAATTCTGTTTGATGAGAGGCGGCATCCGGTGCAGGAAAGAAAAGCTCTTCCGGTGCAACCGTACGGTAAGTAAGGCGCGCCTGTTTAGCGCCGGGCTGGTCTTTGGCGCAAATAGACGATAAGTTGGTGCGCCCGTTTTTTATCATGTAATCCGTCAAGGTGTCTTCCGGTTTTGGCGGAACGCCGTCCACCAGAGCGCGGTAGTATTTCCCGAAGGAACCATCTGTCAGTTGACGGTTTAGCTCTTTTGCGCTGAAAGGTGTTTTCGCAAATACAAGGATACCGCGCACAGGCTGATCCAATCGGTGGATGACTGCCAGATAGGGAGGACGCTGTCCGTTACCTTCCCGGAAAATATGATTTTTTAAAAGTGATTCCATGTCAGCAGTTCCGATACGCCGGCTTTGTACGGCGATACCGGAAGGCTTTTCGCAGACAAGAATCTGGTTATCTTCATATAAAATGTTCAAAGGATGATTCATTGTTTTATTTTCCCTGTCTGTTATTGTTTGATTCTTGAGGTGACTTTAAGATCGACAAAAGAAGTCATCTTCCAGTCATTTCCGGCTTTTTCTAAGGCGTATTTACACTCCTGTGTCATGAGCTGAAGAGCTTTGCCCTGTACTTGAACGTAGTACGTTTCCCGGGTAGAAATGACGCAGCTGCTGTCTCCATTATATTGGGTGTCCACGATCTCATAAGAGTCCAGTGTTTCGTCAATACTGCGTTTTACGTATTTTTCCTGTTCGGTGTAGATCGCGCTTCCTTGTTTCATACAATCTGCAATCAGAGAAAAGTCAGAATTTGTGACTGCCTGAGGGAAGTTCTTCAAGTATCTTTCTACAACGGCTTCCGGTCCATCCTGATAAATGGAAGTGCTGTTCGGATTAAGCAGTACATTCGGTGTGTAAGAATAGCTGCATTTTCCGCCGTATTCCAGACTGTGGTACCCGGCTTCAATCTGGGCAGTGTCTTTTACAGTCGCCCCGGTACTGTCTTCAAATTCCACAAGATACAGTTCTTTTTCCATCTGATAGATTTGATCGTAAATATTCTGCATGGAGTCGACGGTGTTGATGTTGTAGTAAGCGCCTCCCGTCTGAGCTGTAATCTGGCTTATATCATTAGAGTTGATCGAACCAATACCGATGATAAAGACCGGGACATGGTAGCGCTTGGCTACATTGATAACGTCTTGCACGGTACAGCTGCTGTAGTTATCATTTCCATCTGTAAATGCGATGACGCATCTTGCACCCGTCTGGGTTGCTACACGCTCAACGGCTGTATAGAGAGCGTCATAGAGGCTTGTCATATCGCTTGTATAGAGTGCGCTTATATCATTTGTCAGAACATTCGGGTCGTTACAGAATTCCTGCTCCAGGCGCACACCTGTGGAAAAGGATGTAAGTTCTACAAGGTCGCCTGCATCAAACTGAACGCTGTTAATAAAATTAGTCATAATATTTTTGGCTTCTGCAAGCGGTGCGCCGTCCATACTTCCGCTGACATCAGCAACCATGTTGATCTTCAGCGATTCTTTCTCATTGAGCTGATTTACAGAGGTGACAACCTGCTTGATGTATTTCTGATTTGCATCCTCTTTGTTGATGTAGAAAAGCGTCTTATCCAGATTGTCGGGAACCTTTTGAGTGGCAGGATCTTTCAGGTTCACATATAATTTCACCTTTGGAAATTCAGAGGCGTCTACCTGCTGAACGGTGACCTCCAAAGGATTTTTCGGTTCGATATACATGAAAATTGCCTGATCCATACTATTAAATGCCTTTTGAAGTGCCTGATAATCACGATCCTCGCTCTTGGCAAGTTCATGGATCTTGGAGAGATTTTTGTCGTAAGAGGTTTTGACTTTGTCTTCGGCATCCTTCAGGTCAAGATTTTCGTAAGTGTCAATGCGGTCATCGATGTAATCATCATTGGCTGCTTTTAAATCAGAGAAAGATTGTTTGACTTCCTGGAAGAGCTCTAAGGCGCCGGAGGCATCCTTCTCTTTGATGGCATCTGCGCAGTCAGAAAGAAGCTTTTCATATTCTTCGTAATTTTCGTGCGCAAGATCATAGTTTGCTTTTTCTTCCTGCATGGTTTTGACCTCTTTGCTGCAGGACTGAAAATCGGAAACATTTTTGTTGACTGCTTTGAAATCTTTTAAAAGCTCATTTTTGTCGGAAAAATCAGTAATGCCGAGTTTGTCCCACTGGCTGTTCAGTCGTTTGCCTGCGGTTACATATTCGTCAATCTTTGATTCTTCGATTTTTGACATGAGATTATTTTTGCGCAGATTTAATCCGACAGTAGCATAGAGACCACCGCAGACCAGAAGCAAAGCAAGAATCAGAAGCACATATTTCACGGGTGAATGCTTCTTCTTACTTTCCGGGCTTACTTTTGCGCCGCAATTGCCACAGAATGAAGCATTATCATCCAGTGGACTTCCGCAATTTTTACAAAACATAATAGTTCCTCCTTTACTCTCAAGTTATTATAAATAAAAGTTTTCCTTGTGTAGTTATTCATTTTCTAAAAGATCAAAACCGGCCGCAATACCCTCTGCATCAGCTTTGCTCCAGACGTTTTTCAGATCTTCGTTGACTGCCGCCTGTCGAACTTCCGGTACCGTGTGAAATCCATGCTCGATGATGAGACCGGGAACCTGTACGTTAGAAGCTCCGCGCAGAACGCCGTAGTAATCGCCGTTTGTTCCTGTGCGCTTACACACGGTTCCTTCTTTGTCACGGCTGTCATTATAGGCGTCCGTCCATTCAAGAACGTCCTCGGCTCCTGCTGTTCGAAAGGTGCGGGTTGTAGAGAGACCTTTGTCAAAAGAAGCTTCAGCGAGGCGGCTGCCTACTTCATTTGCAATGCGAAGCGCCGTCGGATCGTCAAGTGCAACGGAATTAACGAAAATAATCGGTTTATTAATGGAAATGGGCTGCTGCTCGGTTGGGGAGCCGCCGGCATTTTCTAAATTGGCATTGGTGTGCAGAGATACAAATAAGTCGCAGTTTTCTGAAAACTCTCCACGCAGACTGATATGTGAAGAGTCCAGCTGCTGGTCCTTGTATCCGCCGATTGTAATCGAACCTGTACTGCGTGTGAGCTTGGAGCTGATTCCGTAATTGTTTTTTAGTGTTTGTTCCAATTCAGAGGCAAGCGACAGATTAAAATCGCCCTCTGCATAAGCAAGATTATCAGAGGTTATAGCATTTTTCCCTTCGAAATGCCCCGGGTCAATACAGATGATCAGATTAGTTGCCGGAATTTCTTTGCCGGCTTCCGCCTTATATTTGTCGGGAGAAGCTGTCGTTACATCCACGCGATAAAAGTATTGATGCATAGAGTCGTCAGGCAGCGTATCTGTGACGGCAAGTGTTCGCCCCAGTGATTCGCCGTCTGAGTGGAGCGTTGTTACCGTATTCCAGTCAGATTGAGCGGCTTCTTTGCGAAGCACAGCGTATTCCGTGACATAAGGATTGAGAGAATCCGACCATGAAATCTGAAGCTCTGTCCGGGACAGTCTTGTAAATGCGGTATCAGTCACTTTTACAGGCTGCAGTTTCTTAGCGGCTGCAGAAAAATTTTTGTCTGTATTCATTTGTTTTTCTGTTTGGGTTACGTCCTGCTTTTGTTCTTCTTTGGAACTGCACGCCAACAGGCCTGCGGATGCAGTCAGCAGACAGATCAGCAGCAGGGTATATTTTCTTATATGCTTCATGTGCTTTATTATAGCATTGGAGTATAAAGAAAAAAAGATTGAATAGGAAAATGTCAGAAATACGAAGGGATTTCTGCCCTTGACAAACGAAGGGGGATGGATTAAAATTACGTTTAACTCAAGATTTTTGGCTGTGAAGAGGATTAGTACATGTAAGCCGGCTCAGAGAGGAAATCAGATGGTGCGAGATTTCTGCCTAACACTTATATGGAACCGGCCTTGGAGCCTCTGTATGAAAATACAGCGCTTATCAGCGATAACGATAAATGAGAGAACTGTAAGTGGGTTACAGTTAACTAGGGTGGTACCGCCGAACTTTTCGGTCCCTTTCGCAGGGAGCGCAAAGGTTTGGCGTTTTTTATTTCCAACAGGATGCGCTCTTCATAAAATATAAGGCGGGGCAAGGGCTTCGCGAAAATGTATGAAAAGGAGAAGAGAAACATGGCAAAAGAAAAATTAGTCAAAAACATCACACCTCGTGATGAAAATTTCGCGCAGTGGTATACAGATGTTGTGCGCGAAGCAGAACTTTGTGATTATTCAAGTGTAAAAGGATGTCTCAACTATCTGCCGAATGGTTATGCAATCTGGGAACTGATTCAGGCAGACTTGGACAGACGTTTTAAAGAGACTGGGGTAGAAAATGTATCTTTACCACTTTTAATTCCAGAGAGTCTTTTAGAGAAAGAGGCAGATCACATTGACGGATTTGCACCGGAAGTTGCATGGGTAACACACGGTGGCATGGAGAGATTACAGGAGAGACTTTGTATCCGTCCTACCTCTGAGACTTTATTCTGTGACCTGTGGGCAAGAACAGTAAAATCTTATCGCGATCTTCCGAAAGTATGGAACCAGTGGAACAGCGTACTTCGTTGGGAGAAGACAACAAGACCTTTCCTTCGTTCCAGAGAATTCCTGTGGCAGGAAGGACATACTATTCACGCAACATATGAAGAAGCGGAAGAACGTACAATTCAGATGTTCCATGTCTATGAAGACTGCTACAGAGAGACAATGGCGATTCCTTATGTATCAGGAAGAAAAGCAGAACACGAGAAATTTGCCGGAGCTCAGGACACTTATACAGTAGAAGCATTGATGCATGACGGTAAGGCATTGCAGTCTGCAACAAGCCATTTCTTCGGAAGCGGATTCCCGGATGCATTTGGTATCAAATATATTGATAAAAACAATGAACCTCACAGTGTATACGAGACATCATGGGGATGGTCCACAAGAAGTATCGGAGCTCTTATCATGGTTCACGGTGATGATGACGGACTTGTTCTTCCACCACACGTTGCGCCGGTTGAGTGTAGAGTAATTCCGATCGCGCAGCACAAAGAAGGTGTGCTTGACCGTGCATACGCATTACTTGACGAGCTTAAGAAAGCAGGATACCGCGTGAAGATCGATGATTCTGAGAAGAGCCCTGGATGGAAGTTCTCAGAGCAGGAGATCCTTGGTATTCCAACCCGTATCGAGATCGGACCAAAAGATATCGAGAAAAATCAGGTTGTTGTTGTTCGTCGTGATACACGTGAGAAGATTGTCGTATCTCTGGATGACATTGCAGTAAAACTGCGTGAAATCTTAGAGCAGGAACAGCAGGATATGTATGACAGAGCTAAGGAATTCCTTGACAACCATATCGATACAGCAGTAACTATGGATGAAATGGTAGAGAAATTCAAAGCAAATCGTGGTTTTGTAAAAGCATGCTGGTGTGGAGATCCGGAATGTGAAGGTGAAGTAAAATACGCAACAGGCGGAGCGGCAACACGATGCCTGATCGAGGATGAAGAAATGATTTCCGATAAATGTATTTACTGTGGAAAACCTGCAAAACACATGGCATACTGGGGAAAATCTTACTAAGAGCTGTCTTCAGTATCATAGGGTTTATTTTAGTATATGGCGAAGTGACCGATTGCGGTCACTTCGTTTTTTTTCTTTCTTAAAAGTGACTTGACTTTTACAGACTGATTTATTATAGTGGTCATACATAAAATTCTCAGAAGCAATTCCTGCTTCTGTAAATGATTCAAGATAAGCCAAACGGCTTCCGAACTGGTTTTTATCAGCTTTCGGTAAATCCAATTTTAGTTGCATGAAAATATGTAGTTGTATTATACTGAAAGGAGAAATCTATGGTACAAAATACAAGAAAACTCCAGTGGCATCCGGCGTTTGATGCAGCTGGACATACTGATCGTGAAAAAAGAAGGCAGCCGGAAAGTGAAGAAAACCTTCGGACAGATCTGGAGGGAAGTGAAGAAATCAATGAACTGGTAAGACGGTATGAAGAAAGAAAATCATCCCATTATTATCAGGCAGTTATGGATCTGATCGTTCGTGCAAATAAGGAGAAGATTGAGGAGGAAAGATATATGTGTGAGGCATTACATGAGTTGTTTGCGGAAGATGTAGAAAAAGCAGCGGAAAAAGCAGCTCAGCGCATTAACACTCTGAATAAGATTCTGGCTGAGCAGAATCGCACAGCGGATATTATCAAAGCGGCAACGGAGCCGGAATATCAGAAGAAACTGATGGAGGAACTTCTGTGAGCATGATTAAGATTTTATTACCCCCGAAGGTTCATACAATTATAAAAACGTTACAGGAACATGGATTCGAAGCCTATGCCGTGGGAGGCTGCGTGAGAGATTCGATTCTGGGAAGAGCCCCGGAGGACTGGGATATTACCACGTCTGCTATGCCGGAAGAGACGAAGGCGCTGTTTCGAAAGACTTTCGATACAGGCATTGAGCATGGAACGGTGACGGTGCTCTTGGAGCAGGAAGGATTTGAAGTTACGACTTACCGCATTGACGGAAAATACGAAGACAGCAGACATCCCTCCGAGGTGACATTTACAAGAAATTTAAAAGACGATCTTCTGCGCAGAGATTTTACGATCAATGCGATGGCATATAATGAAAAAGACGGTCTGGTAGATATCTTCGGAGGTCTTGAAGACTTAGAAAAGAAGGTTATCCGATGTGTGGGAAACGCAAAAGAACGATTTTCTGAGGATGCTCTTCGGATTTTAAGAGGTGTCAGGTTCGCGGCACAGCTTGGGTTCGCCATTGATGAGGAGACGAAGGAAGGTATGAAGACGCTTGCGCCTACGCTTCAGAATATCAGCGCTGAGCGGATTCAGGTGGAGCTTGTTAAGATGTTGGTGTCTGACCGCCCGGAGCTTCTTCGGACCGCATATGAGCTTGGGATTACTGCGCAGTTCCTTCCGGAATTTGATGAACTTATGAAGACGGAGCAGGAGACGCCGCATCATATGTATAACGTAGGAGAGCATACATTGCACGCCATGCAGAATATACGCAGTGATAAAGTGCTCCGGCTTACGATGTTGTTCCATGATATGGGGAAACCGGCGCTTAAAACAGTAGATGCCGAAGGCGTGGCGCATTTTAAAAATCATGCCTTCAAAAGTCAGGAGATTACAAAAACGGTGCTTAAGAGACTGAAGTTTGACAATGATACGCTTCGAAAGGTATCCCATCTCGTATACTTTCATGATTACCGTATGCCGGCAAAGGAGAAGAATGTCCGCCGGGCAATGGCGAAGATTGGAACGGAATTATTTTCCCCTTATCTGGAGGTTCGTCAGGCAGATACGCTGGCACAGAGTACGTATCAGAGAGAGGAGAAGCTGGAAAATATTCAAGAGATCACTCGTCTGTATGAGGAAATCACAGAGGCAGGGCAATGTGTGTCTCTTGGAATGCTTGCGGTAAACGGAAGTGATCTGATTGCTGCCGGCATGAAACCGGGCAAAGAAATAGGAAAGAAGCTGAATGAGTTTCTGGAACTGGTGTTGGAAGAACCGGAGCTAAATACAAAAGAAGAATTGCTTGGCAGGTTGTAAGTCTGCCGGAGGCATAAAGGCATAAAATCCCCTGTGCATACATATTGTTAGAGAGAATATGTAAGTACAGGGGATTGAAAGTATGCAGGATTATGAACAAAGTATATTAGAACAATATAATTTAGAAGTAAACAGTACCCGGAAAACAAGGGGAGCTATATTATGTGATACGAAGCAGGGGGTATTCCTTTTAAAAGAGGTGCAGATGTCCGAGAGCCGGCTTCCGGCATTGTGTGAATTGTATGAGCATCTTAAGGAACAGGGATATGATCATGTGGATTCTATTATTTTAAATAAAGAAGACGAGTATATCTCCCGTACCGAGGACGGAAGCCGATATATTGTAAAACGGTGGTTTTCGGGACGGGAGTGTGACGTCAGAAGAACGGCAGATATATTGGAGGCTGCGGGGAATCTGGCGAAGCTCCACGGCGTTATGAGACGGGAGCTGTCCGGTGATGTGGCGGCAGCGGAGCCCCTGCAGCAATTGTATCTGCGACATGACCGTGAACTGAAAAAGGTGCGCAAGTTCATACGAAATCAAACGCCGAAAGGGGAGTTTGAATATGCTTTTCTGAAATGCTTTGATCAGATGTATCAATGGGCGGATGCGGCAGAATCAATGCTGGGGACATCCGGGTATGAAGCGCTCTACGAGAAAAGTATGGAAGAATATTGTGTGACTCACGGGGAATATAATTATCATAACGTACTGATGCAGACGGAAGGGACACATTCGCAGATAGAGGCGACTACGAATTTTGATAAGTTCAAGAGGGATATTCAAGTAGAAGATCTGTATTATTTTCTCAGGAAGGTAATGGAAAAGCACGGGTGGAAGGAACGTCTCGGAGATAATATGCTTAATGCTTATTCGGCAATCCGACCGCTGACCGGAGCGGAGATAGAATATATGAAGCTTCGGCTTGCCTATCCGGAAAAATTCTGGAAAACGGCAAGTGCCTATTACCATTCAAATAAGGCGTGGATTTCTTCGAAAAGTATTGAGAAATTAAAGCTTTCGATCAGACAGACGGGAGAGAAGAAAAGATTTTTGGAGACCGTGTTTGATTTCCGTCTGTAAAATGTCAGAATACAGAATCCGAAAGGTAAAAAATCTGTGAAAAGCCTTGAAAACAGGGCGTTTGTAAGAAAAGTACCTTGACAAATATAGGGAAAAAAGGTATAACAGTAACTAAGGGCGGAAGAAAGAGAACATGTCCGATATCCGATGGATATAATATAAAGTTCTATAGTCAAACAAGAGGAGGAAATTATCCATGAACAAAACAGAATTAGTTGCAGCTATTGCTGAGAAAGCAGAATTATCTAAGAAAGACTCTGAAAAGGCATTAAAAGCTTTTGTTGATGTAGTAACAGCAGAGCTTAAGAAAGAAGAGAAGATCCAGTTAGTTGGTTTCGGAACTTTTGAAGTAAGTAAGAGAGCTGCAAGAGAGGGAAGAAATCCTCAGACAGGTAAGACAATGAAGATCGAGGCTTGCAAAGCTCCAAGATTTAAAGCTGGTAAAGCATTAAAAGATGCTGTAAACGCATAAGTTGAACGAATAAGAAGATGATAGTAGAGAGCCTTTCTTGCAGGTTCTCTACTTTTGTATTAAGGAGAAATTTTAATGAGACTGGATAAATTTTTAAAAGTATCCCGCCTGATCAAGAGGCGGACAGTGGCAAATGAAGCGTGTGATGCAGGGCGTGTTCTTGTCAATGGAAATGTGGCAAAAGCATCTGTAAAAGTAAAGGTCGGCGATGTGATCGAAATTCAATTCGGCACAAAGACTGTGAAAGTGGAAGTGCTTGATCTTCAGGATACAACGAAAAAAGAAGAAGCAAAAGACTTGTTCAGATATTTGTAATAGAATCACACAACCATTCATATAATTATTAAGAAAGGTTGTGATTGCATGGAAGAGAGAACGACACAGAAAAATCATAAACTGGTCGTAAATAACCGAAAAACGAGTCTGGTGACCGGGGTCATAGACGTGCTTTCCTTTGATCTTAATGAGATTTTGCTGGAAACGCAGCAGGGGATGATGATGGTAAAAGGGACGGATCTTCACGTAAACCGTTTGAGCCTTGAAAAGGGAGAGGTTGATCTGTCCGGAAATATTGACAGTGTCTCTTATTCGGAAGTACATACGGGGGCAAAGCAGGGAGAAAATCTATTCTCTAAACTGTTTCGTTAAACATGATGATGGAAGTAAAAGAAGAACTCATTATCTTTTTACTGGCAGTGGTTTCCGGAGGGATTGTCAGGCTGTCTTATCGATTTCTGCACTGTGTCAGGCAGATTGTGCGCCATAACCTTCTGGCAATAGAAATAGAGGATTTTTTGTTCTGGATCTTCTCGGCGCTGTTTTTGTTTGTGCAAATTTACCATACAACTTCTGGAAGTATCAGGTGGCATTTCGTACTAGGTGTTGTGTTTGGGGCGGTTATTTCTTCGTTTGCTCTGTGGAAAGCTGAAAAAGTGTACAAAAAAATCTACACCCGAAATCAAAAAAAATCTTTTCGTTTTCTTGCGAAAAAAAATAAAAAAAGATATCATAATTAGTAAGATTAAAATCCGTTGGGGACGGATGTAAGGGTGAGTATATAATTATGAGTAAGACGAAAAAGAGAAGCCGTGTAAGGCGTAATAAGAGTTATTTACAGACACATAAGAGAAGCGTGCTTGCGATCAGTGCCGTTATTGTACTGCTGATTGCCGTAGTTTCTGTCAATGCAATGACCTTGCGTGCGAAAGAAAAAGCTTACCGGGCGCAGGAAACAGAGCTTGAAGAGCAGCTGAAAGAGGAAGAAGAACGCGCTGCAGAGATTGACGATCTGGAGAGTTATGTAAATACAGACGAATATGTGGAGGAAGTTGCCAGAGAAAAATTAGGACTGGTGCATGAAAATGAAATCATATTCAAAGGGAAATAATTGAATATTAAAATGTACAGATGACAAGCTTTAGGATGAAGATCCTAAAGCTTTTTATTATTATCGGACATTTGGTTTCTATCTGACATGGTAGAAAAACAGAATAAAGGGGAGACCGTCATGGACAAAGTAAAAGAAAAAGGGGTTTTTTTGAATCCGTATGTGATGCAGATGGACAAGTTTGCGGATTCGCTGATCCATCTGTCAAAAACATTTTTTACACTGGAAGGATATAAAGGCGCTTTGTCAGAAGAAGAGCTTGAAAATATGTTTCGGGATGTGACCGGAAGTGTGTGCGAGGGCTGTGAAAAAAAAGGAATCTGTCTGGCGGCAGAGCGGCTTGCAGCGTACCAGATGATGTGCGACGTGTTGTGCACAGTAGAAGAGTATGGGGCGGAGATCAATGTAGAGTTAAAACGGAAAATGCAGAAGCAGTGTCTGAGAGCGCCGAGGTTCTTACGGGAGACTTTGGAGCGCTATGAAAGCGCTAAGCAAGTGATGCTCTGGAATAACAAAATAGTGAAGAACAGGGAAGGCTATGCCGGTCAGATGAAAAGCTTTGCAAAAATGATCCAGTATACGACAAGAGAACTGGATGCGGGTATTTTTGAGGACAGTCATTTGGAAAAGAAGCTGAAAAATCATTTGAAAAAGCACGGCGTTAAAATGATGTCTTCCGTATTTTACCTTACACCGCAGGGAAAGTATGAGATCCATTTGACTGTGAAGGCAATGAAGGGGCATTGCATTGTGACGAAAGAACTGGCGGCAGAGGTGGGCAAATGCGTCGGAAGGGTGATGATGCCACAGCAGGGAGAGCGCCCGATTCTGGGGGAAGATTACAGTACCGTGGCATGCGTGGAGGGCGCAAGATATCATACGCTTCAGGGAGTGGCAAGAATTGGGAAAGATTGTGATAAGATCTCAGGAGATACGTTTCTTATGACGGATCTCCCGGGAGGGAAAAAAGGGGTGGCACTGTCCGATGGTATGGGCTCCGGAGAGGAAGCATTCAAGGAAAGCACAATGGTAGTGGAAATGCTGGAGGAGCTTCTGGAGGCAGGATTTCCGGTGAAAATGGCGATTCAGATGATGAATACGGCATTAGTCATTGGAAGGGAAGATGTCCGGTTTTCTACGATAGATGCGGCGATCTTTGATCTGTATACTGGAGAGTGCGAATTTGTAAAAGCCGGAGCGTCTGCCACGTTCGTGAAGCAAAATGGAAAGGTGGAAAAGATAAGTTCCACAACACTTCCCATCGGAGTGCTGCAGGATATTGAGATCCAGACGGATACGCGCGTGCTTTCTTCCGGGGACTATGTGATCATGGTGACCGATGGAGTGATGGATGCACTTCCTGCCGGAGAGCAGGATACTCTGATGTGTGCATTCATCGAAGGAACCGATATTGTGAACCCGAAAGAACTGGCGCATTATCTTCTCGGAAAGGTGTTAGAGCAAAGCGGAGAAAATCCCGCCGATGATATGACGATCGTGACCGCGGGAATTTGGAAATTGTAAGAGTCCTTGCTTTTTTGAGCCAGATTATATATATTTAGAGTGTCTTAGAATCAGATTAAGATGCGCTGGAAGGCGGAAGCGCGAAACCGTTTGACGGGTAGTTTGCGCCTTGCATGACAGAAATGTAGAATTTTAAGGGATATATATGGATCAAAAAGTGAGAAAATATGTGCAGGATCAGCACATGATTGAGAAAACAGACAGGGTATTAGCAGGTGTATCGGGAGGAGCGGATTCCATATGCCTGCTTTTTGTGCTCTTAGAACTTCAAAAAGAACTGGGGTTTGAGCTTCGGGCAGTACATGTAAACCACCAGATTCGAGGGAAAGATGCGGATTCGGATCAAGAGTATGTAGAAACGGTATGTAAAGAGCAGGGCGTAGATCTTGTTGTATATAAGGAAGATGTGCCGAAGTATGCCGAAAAACATAAATTGACAGAGGAAGAAGCAGGAAGAGAAGTGAGAAGATTCGCCTTTCTTCGGCAGATGGAACTGTGGGGAGGCACGAAGATTGCGCTTGCGCATCATAGAAACGACAATGTCGAGACGCTGATCTTTCATCTGTGCCGGGGGACGGGGCTTGCAGGACTTGCAGGTATTGCTCCGGCAGATGGACCGTGGATTCATCCGCTTTTGTGTGTGGATCGAAAAGAGATTGAATCATACTTGGAAAAACGGGGAATATCTTATTGTACAGATGAGACCAATCTGGACATCCGCTATACGAGAAATCGAATCCGGCAGAAGATTCTGCCTTATCTGGAACAATATATTAACCGCGAGAGTGTACAGCATATGGCACGCACAATGGAAGAAATGACCGGGGTGAAAGCATATGTGGAAAGGGAAGTGGAACGATATGCAGGGGAATGTGTATCGGAAGTCTCAGGCGGTGTGATGCTGAAAGAAGAGGCTTACAGGCAAGTGCCGGAGGAGTTGAGAAATTATGTACTTCAGCTTGTATTATGCCGGATAGCGGGAAGGAAGAAAGATCTTCAGGCTGTGCATATAGAGGCGCTGGCAGAATTGTTTGACCGGCAGACGGGAAGAATGCTTCGCCTTCCATATGGGATGACAGCCCGGCGATGCTATGAAGGGATCGTGTTGACGAGCAGCAATGGTTCTGTGGAAGAAGAAAATCATTGTGCAGAAGAAGAGGAGCCGGGGAAGCTATATCATATGCGAGTGTTTGAGTACCGTCCGGAAGAGGAAACATTTCCGGAAAAAGTATACACGAAGTGGTTTGATTATGATATAATAAACAATACTGTAGAAATCAGACACAGGCAGCCGGGAGATTATATTACAATTAATGAAGCCGGGGGAACGCAAAAGCTGAAGCAGTATTTTGTCAATGAGAAGATTCCGCAGGAAGTAAGAGACCACATATGGCTTGTGGCAGACGGACACCATATTTTATGGGTGGTGGGATACAGACAGAATCAAACATATCAGATAACAGACAGAACAAAACACGTTTTGGAAATTACATTTTATGGAGGAAAGAAAAATGGCAGAGACAGTGAAAGTAATGATTCCTGAAGAACAGGTAGAAGAAAGAATTAAGCAGCTTGGTGAGCAGATCAGCAAAGATTACGCAGGAAAGCAGATTCATTTGATCTGTGTATTAAAGGGCGGCGTATTTTTTATGTGCGAATTGGCAAAGAGAATTTCCGTTCCGGTATCTATGGACTTTATGAGTGTCAGCAGCTACGGTGACGGAACTTCATCAAGCGGGGTAGTAAAGATTGCAAAAGATCTGGATGAGACATTAGAAGGAAAGGATGTCCTTGTTGTAGAGGATATCATCGATTCCGGACGTACACTTTATTATCTGTTAGAGATCCTGAAGAAGAGAAATCCAAACAGCATGCATCTTTGTACACTGTTAGATAAACCGGACCGACGCGTAAGAGATGTAAACGTAGATTACGTAGGCTTTGAGATCCCGGATGAATTCGTTGTGGGATACGGGCTTGACTATGCGCAAAAATATAGAAACCTTCCATACATCGGCATTGTAGAAGGTGTGGAGTAGAAAGGGGACAACTTTGGAGGATAGAAGAAACAGAGGGGTAGGCGGATTCACACTTTTAACATTTGTGATTTTGTTGTTTGCGATGTTCTGGCTTACCAATACACTTGGAGAGAGGGCAGATATGCTCTCGAGAAAAGAATTTGAAGAGCTGATCGCCAGTGATCAGGTTCAAAATGTCACCGTGATTCAGAATAAGAATGTTCCTACCGGACGGGTGGAGATTGAACTGAAGGCGGAAGAAGGAGAGCGCGGTGAGGTGAAGAATTACTATGTGTCTGACGTAAACCAGATTCAGGAAGATCTGGCGGAGTGGGACGTAGATTATGAATTGCCGAATGCGCCGCAGGATAATTGGTTTACCACAACAATCCTTCCTGTGCTCCTTATGATGGCGGGCGTTTTCTTCCTGTTTTCCATGATGAACCGTCAGGGCGGCGGAGCGAATGCCAAGGCCATGAGCTTTGGAAAGAGCCGTGCGAAGCTTAGCACAGAGAAAGATAAAAAAATCACCTTTGCACAAGTGGCAGGGCTTAAGGAAGAAAAAGAAGAACTGGAAGAAGTGGTAGATTTTTTAAAGTCTCCGAAAAAATATATTCAGGTTGGCGCAAGAATTCCTAAAGGAATCCTTCTTGTAGGACCTCCGGGAACCGGTAAGACATTGCTTGCGAAAGCAGTTGCAGGAGAGGCGGGAGTACCGTTCTTTACGATTTCAGGTTCTGATTTTGTAGAAATGTTTGTCGGAGTGGGAGCATCCCGCGTAAGAGACCTGTTTGAAGAGGCGAAGAGAAACGCGCCTTGTATCATTTTTATTGATGAGATCGATGCGGTTGCCAGAAGCAGAGGAACCGGCATGGGCGGCGGTCATGATGAGAGAGAACAGACATTGAACCAGCTCCTTGTGGAGATGGATGGGTTTGGTGTGAATGAAGGAATCATTGTGATGGCGGCAACGAACCGTGTGGATATTCTGGATCGCGCCATTCTTCGTCCGGGCAGATTTGACCGTAAGGTAATGGTTGGAAGACCGGATGTGCAGGGACGTGAAGAAATTCTTAAGGTACATGCAAAAGGGAAACCGCTCAGTGAAGATATTGATCTTGGACAGATTGCTCGGACAACGGCAGGATTTACCGGAGCAGATCTGGAGAACCTGTTGAATGAGGCGGCGATTCTGGCAGCGAAGGATGAACGAGTTTATCTGAAACAGGCAGATGTGCAGAAAGCATTCGTGAAAGTGGGTATCGGGGCGGAGAAAAAGAGTCACGTTATTTCTGAAAAAGAGAAACGAATTACTGCCTTCCACGAGGCCGGTCATGCGATTTTATTCCATGTACTGCCTGATGTGGGACCGGTTTACAGTGTATCGATCATTCCGACAGGCGGTGCCGGCGGATATACCATGCCGCTGCCGGAGAAGGATGAGATGTTTAATACAAAAGGCAAGATGCTGCAGGATATTACGGTAGCACTTGGCGGACGTGTGGCAGAAGAGGAAGTGTTTGATGATATTACAACAGGCGCTTCTCAGGATATTAAACAGGCTACCGGACTTGCGAAGTCTATGGTGACCAAATTCGGTATGTCAGAAGCAGTAGGTCTTGTAAATTACGATAACGATAGTGATGAAGTGTTTATCGGACGGGACCTTGCGCACACTTCAAGGGGATATGGAGAAAGTATGGCAACCGTCATTGACAGCGAAGTAAAGCGGATCATTGATGAGTGCTACAGCCGTGCAAGATCGATTATCAAAGAGCATGAAGATGTTCTTCATGCCTGCGCGAACCTCCTGTTAGAGAAGGAGAAGATTACCCGCGAAGAATTTGAAGCGTTATTTGAAAAGAGAGAGGATGTATAGAATACATGAACAAAGAGGCTTTGTTTTGTGACGGAACGACCGAGTATGTGATTCCAATCGAGCCGGAATGCAATTCCACGGTGACACTGCGTTTCCGTACAGCCAAGGATGACTCCGTCCGTGTGCGTCTTATGACAAAAGTCGGCGGATATGATATGGAAAAAGAGTGTTCCAGGGGAGCTTTCGACTATTATAAAATTGACTGGAGATTGAATGAAGAGCCTTTTAGTTACTGCTTTGAGATCCAAGAGGGCGATGAAGTCTGTTATTATAACCGATGTGGAATAGCTGGGGAGATTGTTCCTTTTTATGAGTTTCGGATCGTGCCCGGATTTTCTACACCGGACTGGGCAAAGGGCGCGGTGATGTACCAGATCTATATTGATCGTTTCTGTAATGGTGATCCGTCCAACGATGTGGAAACAAATGAATATTTCTACATTGGTGATTATAGCAGCCGTGTGACAGACTGGGAGAAATATCCGGCATCAATGGGGGTGCGGGAATTTTACGGCGGCGATATCAAAGGAGTGATTGACAAGCTGGATTATCTTCAGGAATTGGGCGTGGAAGTTGTCTACTTCAATCCGCTGTTCGTCTCACCTTCGAATCATAAATACGATATACAGGACTACGATTATATTGATCCGCACTTAGGTGTGTTGGAGGAAGACGGCGGAGAGCTCCTGCAAGATGGTGTGGGAGATAATGCAGAGGCGACAAAATATCAGATTCGTACAACATCTTATAAAAATCTGGAAGCCAGCAATGCTTTGTTTATCCGGCTGGTAGAAGAACTTCACAAACGTGGTATGAAGATTATTCTTGACGGGGTATTTAATCACTGTGGTTCCTTCAACAAATGGATGGACCGGGAACGAATCTACGAAAATCAGCCCGGTTATGAGACAGGTGCATTTATCTCAGAGAAAAGTCCATACCGGGAATATTTCCGGTTTTTTAAAGATGCGCCGGAAAATTGGCCATATAATGTGAATTATGAAGGGTGGTGGGGACACGAGACCCTTCCGAAATTAAATTACGAAGATTCTGTAAAATTAGAAAATTATATTCTGGGTATTGGAAAGAAATGGGTGTCTCCGCCCTACAATGTGGATGGATGGCGTCTTGATGTAGCAGCGGATCTTGGGCAGAGCAATGAATATAATCATCGTTTCTGGAAGAAATTCCGACAAGTAGTAAAAAAAGCGAATCCGAACGCGATTATCCTGGCAGAACATTATGGAGATCCAAGCGAATGGCTTCAGGGCGACGAGTGGGATACGGTTATGAATTATGATGCATTTATGGAGCCGATCACATGGTTTTTGACAGGTATGGAAAAGCACAGTGATGAAATGAGGGAAGAGCTTCGGGGAAATGCAGATCATTTTATGGGGACTATGTCACACCATATGGCAAATATGCTCGTGCCGTCCCTTTTGACGTCTATGAACCAGCTTTCCAATCATGACCACTCCCGGTTCCTTACAAGAACCAATCATGTGGTTGGGCGTGTGGAACATCTCGGACCGGAAGCGGCGAATGAATTTGTTGAACCGGCGGTGATGAGAGAGGCAGCGGCATTTCAGATGACATGGATAGGTTCCCCGACGATCTATTACGGGGATGAAGCCGGAGTATGTGGCTTTACCGATCCGGATAACCGGAGGACATATCCGTGGGGAAGAGAAGATAAGGAGATGATCGCATTCCACAGGGAACTGATCAAGATCCACAAAACTTATCAGGCATTTCGAACAGGGGCGTTGCAAATGCTTCTGTGGGAAGAACACCTTCTCGCATACGGAAGATTTCTGGGAGAAGAACAGCTGGTTGTTGTGTTGAACAATAAAGATGAACTTACAGAAGTGACTGTGCCGGTGTGGAAAGCAGAGGTTCCGGTGAAGGGAAGAATGAAGCGCCTGATCTATTCCGGTGAAAAGGGATATACAACGGAATACGAGGAGTATCTGATCTGTGACGGAGAGCTTGTGGTGAATATGGGAGCTCATTCGGTGTTGATCGCTGTGACGTTAAAAGAAGAGGAAATCGAAGAAACATTTCCGATTGAAACAAAGGAGACATAGATTGATGATAGGGATTATCGGGGCAATGGAAGCAGAAGTTGCCATTTTAAAAGATACAATGGAGATCGAAGAGGTTGTCGAGTATGCGGGCATGAATTTTTGCCGTGGGAAGTTAAATGGCAGAGAGGCTGTTGTTGTAAAAAGCGGAATCGGCAAAGTGAATGCGGCTGTTTGTGCGCAGGTGCTCGTAGATAAGTTTCAGGCAGAGGTGTTGATCAACACCGGTGTTGCAGGTTCTCTGGATGCTGCGATCGATATCGGAGATATTGTGATTTCTACAGCGGCAGTGCAGCACGATATGGATGCAACCGTATTTGGAGATCCGCTGGGACAGGTTCCTCAGATGGATACCTTCCTGTTCCCGGCAGATGAGTGTCTGGTACAAAAGGCAAAAGAAGTAAATGAAAAAGTGAATCCGGACATTCATACATTTACAGGAATCGTGGCAAGTGGTGATCAGTTTATCGCTTCCAAAGAGGCGAAAGAGAAGATTGTCACGAATTTCCATGCGTTTTGTGCGGAGATGGAAGGGGCTGCAATTGCTCATGCGGCATATCTGAACAAAGTTTCGTGTGTCATTATTCGTGCGATTTCGGATAAAGCTGACAATAGTGCGGTTATGGATTATCCTGAGTTCGAAAAGCGTGCGATCAGGCAGAATGTAAGGCTTGTGACAGAACTTGTAGCAGAAATATAATAGAATATCAAATGTTAAGATGAGGAAATTCCCCAGATTGTGACAGTTAAGAGTCGGAATCTGGGGAACGCTTTTTCGGCGCTCTTTTTGAATATCTAGTATAATTCTAGACAAAAGGAGGGCTTTTTTATGTTAGAAATGATTTTAGACAAGCATGTGATTTGGGTGATCATCGGCTTGGGAGCAGCGGCAGGCGTGGTTAGCAAGTGTATTGTGAACGTGTCTTTGAAACGACTGATGAGAGGAGCGGGGAATATGGGGAAAAGTACGCATCCGTTTATGCGTCTGGTGCGTGCAAAGTTCGAACATGCCTGCATGGTCAGCGAGAAGGTGGAAAATGTAGAGGCATTTGTGGACAAGTATCTGTATGAGTATCGTGTGGCGGGACTTAAGCTTCACAGTATTCAGAGAATGGAAGTGACGGCGGTCGGCATCTGTATGGCAGCAGGGATTCTGGGCGGGTTCCTCGAGTATACGGGAAATGGAATGAATGATGAGGTGCTTACAACGGGAGCTTTTGGGATTGGAGCCGGAATTCTTCTGTATCTGCTTCATTTGACTACGGATGAGAAGTACAGTGTAAGTGTTGTGAGAAACTATATGGTTGATTATCTGGAAAATGTGTGTCTGCACCGTTATGAGAAAGCATACCAGAAAGAGACTGAGTCGAAGGGAAAAGCGCCTCAGGAACCGCAGTCGGAGTTACAGGTGAACAGGCAGCCGGAGCCGCAGATGCATATACAGTCGGAGATGGAATCAACAGCACTTCCGCAGCCAAAGTCACAGCCTAATCCACAGCCACAGCCGGAGTTAACAGCGCCACTGCAGCCGGAACCGATACCAAGGGTTCTTCCGGTATCAGATCTGCGCCGGCAGGAAGTGACGGTAAGTGAACAGGAGAAACAGGAAAAGCAGGTGGAAGAGAAAAAAGAGACACCTGCGAAAGAGGTGTTGATCAGGCAGATACTGGAGGAGTTTATGGCTTGATTAAAAGAGCCTGTTTTGTTAAAATAAAACGTAAGCATTTTAGAAAACAAAGAAGAGAATAATTGAAGAGATTGCGATGGATACATTATACGATAGACTGAAAGCATACAGTGAATCTGATTATTATGGATTTCATATGCCGGGACACAAAAGAAATAAAAAATATGTAAATGCAGGACTCCCCTGTGCATGGGATATTACAGAGATTGAAGGTTTTGATGACCTGCATCACGCAGAAGGAATTTTGAAAGAGGCACAGGAGCAGGCGGCACAGGTCTATCATGCAGATGAGACGCATTTTTTAGTAAATGGAAGTACGGTGGGACTTCTGAGTGCGGTTCTTGGGGTGACAGAGAGAGAAGATACGATACTTGTGGCAAGAAATTGCCACAAGTCTGTCTATCATGCAATCGATATGAAGGAGCTTCATCCGGTATATTTATATCCGGAGTTTGATTCGAATGCAGGGCTTAATATGGCAGTATCTGCTGAAGATGTAGAACTGGCGCTTAGAGAACATCCAAAGATCCGGGCAGTGGTAATGGTATCCCCTACTTATGACGGTGTAGTGTCAGATGTGAAAGCAATTTCAGAAGTAGTGCATAAAAAGGGAATTCCGCTGATCGTTGATGAGGCACACGGAGCCCATTTTGGCTTTCATCCGTATTTTCCGAAAAATTCTAATTTACAGGGAGCGGATATTGTCATCCACAGTCTTCATAAGACATTGCCGTCTTTGACACAGACTGCGCTTCTTCATATGAACGGAACTTTTGTGAACAGGGAAGCAGTGAGGGAATATCTTCATATGCTGCAGTCAAGCAGTCCGTCCTATCTTTTGATGGCGAGTATCGATTCCTGCGTGAACCTGTTGAAACAAGAGGGAGCAAATTTGTTTGATCCGTATGTAGTTCGCTTAGAGAAATTAAGAAAATCTCTTAAGAAGCTTCAAAGTTTACAGCTTGTGGAAACCGAAGATTATGACCGGTCCAAGATCGTGATATCTGCGGGGGGAAGCGGAGTTTCGGGAAAAGAGCTTCAGAACCTGCTTCTTTCGGATTACCACTTACAAATGGAGATGGCAGCGGGAAATTATGTTCTTGCCATGACGTCGGTAGGAGATACAGAGGAAGGATTTGCAAGGCTTGAGAAGGCTCTTTTTGAGTTGGATGAAAGTCTTGAGAAAAAAGTTTCGGAAGAAATGAATATAAAACCTCCGAAGTCGGAGCTCGTTTATACGACGGCTCAGATGAAGAGGATGAAAAAAATGCAAAAAGGAGAAGCGGTATCCGTACTTCCGTGGAAAGAGAGTATCGGTTTTATTTCTATGGAGTATGCGTATCTGTATCCGCCGGGGACGCCTATGATTGTGCCGGGAGAGCGGATTACAAAAGAAATCACAGATGCGCTTCGTCAGTATGAAAGACTTGGATTTTCCATCGAAGGTCTTCATACAGAGGGATGCATTGAGGTGTGGAACAATGGGTAAAATATATTATTTGATGGGGAAGAGCTCTTCGGGGAAAGATACGTTGTATAAAGAGATATTGAGTCGGATGCCGGAGATTAAGACGGTGACACTCTATACGACAAGACCGATCCGAGATGGTGAAAGAGACGGCGTGGAGTATCATTTTGTTTCAGAAGAAACTTTGAAGCATTATGAGGAAGACGGAAAAATAATTGAGAAAAGAACATATGACACTGTGTATGGACAGTGGAAATATGCTACAATAGATGATGGGCAGATGAATCTTGACGATTCGGATTATCTGATCATCGGAACTCTTGAATCCTACAGTAAGATGAAGTCATATTACGGGGAAGAGTATCTTGTGCCGATCTACATTGAAGTAGAAGATGGTGAACGATTGTCACGTGCACTTCAAAGAGAGAGGCAGCAGGAACAGCCAAAGTATGATGAATTGTGCAGAAGATTTCTGGCAGATCAAAATGATTTTTCAGAAGAGAATTTGAGAGAAGCCGGAATAAACAGAAGATACAGAAACCAGAATAAAACACAATGTTTAGAAGAGATTATAGGGGAAATACAGAATGGGAAGTTTTAAAGACGTAGTTGGACACAAGGACATTATCAAATATATCGGGAATGCTGTGATGGAAGACCGCGTATCACATGCGTATATATTGAATGGCGAGCGGGGATCGGGGAAAAAGATGCTGGCAAGCTTATTTGCCATGACACTGTTGTGCGAGAAGCACAGACCGGACCCGTGTAACGAATGTCATTCCTGTATACAGGCAGAGAGCGGAAATCATCCGGATATTATCAGAGTCACACATGAGAAGCCAAATACGATCAGCGTAGATGATATTCGTGAACAGGTGAATAACACCATTGATATCAAACCGTATCAGGGACCGTATAAAATCTACATTATCCCGGAGGCAGACAGAATGACAGCGCAGGCGCAGAACGCACTTCTGAAAACAATCGAAGAGCCGCCTAAATATGCGGTGATCTTTCTGCTTACAGAGAATGCGGAGCTTTTACTTCCGACGATCAACTCCAGATGTGTCATGCTGAAATTGCGGAATATCAAAGACACATTGATCAAGAAGTATTTGATGGAGAAGATGCAGATCCCGGATTATAAAGCGGATGTATGTACTGCGTTTGCACAGGGAAATATGGGGCGTGCGATCATGCTTGCCAATTCTGAACATTTCAACGAGGTTCGGGAGGAAGCCGTTCAACTGTTGAAATATATTCATGAGATGGAGCTCTCTGAGATTGTAAATGCGGTAAATCATATTACGGTGTATAAATTGGAGATCAGTGATTACTTGGATCTCATTATGATCTGGTATAGAGATGTATTGATGTATAAAGCGACAAAGGAACTGGATAAAGTTGTATTTAAAGATCAGATCCAGTATATTAAGGAACAGGCGAGAAGAAGTTCTTATGAAGGGATTGAACTGATTCTTGAGAGCCTAGAAAAGGCAAAAGCAAGATTGAAAGCAAATGTTAATTTTGAACTTGTAATGGAGCTTTTGTTCCTGACAATAAAGGAGAATTAATTCATGACAAAAGTAATAGGTGTACGATTCAGACCGGCGGGGAAGATTTATTTCTTTGCTCCGGGGAAATTAAATATAAAAACAGGAGATAAAGTTATCGTGGAAACAGCCCGCGGCGTAGAATATGGCTCTGTTGTTGTGGGAGAAAAAGAAGTAGAGGATGATAAGATCACGCTTCCGCTGAAGCCGGTGATTCGAATTGCGACAGAGGAAGACAAGAAAAAAGAAGAAAAGAACCGCGTGAAAGAAAAAGAAGCGTTTGAGATCTGTCTGGAAAAGATTCGCAAACATGGTTTGGAAATGAAGCTTATTGATGCGGAGTATACATTTGATAATAATAAGGTGTTGTTTTATTTTACTGCGGATGGAAGAATTGATTTCCGTGAACTGGTCAAAGATTTGGCAAGTGTATTCCGCACTCGTATCGAATTGCGCCAGATCGGAGTCAGAGATGAGACAAAGATCCGAGGCGGTATCGGAATCTGCGGAAGACCGTTGTGCTGTCACACCTATTTATCAGAGTTTGCGCCGGTATCAATCAAGATGGCGAAGGAACAGAACCTTTCGTTGAATCCGACCAAGATCTCAGGCGTATGCGGAAGACTGATGTGCTGTCTCACAAATGAGGAGGAGACTTATGAGGAATTAAACAGTCATCTTCCGAACACCGGAGATTTTGTCACAACACCGGAAGGATTAAAGGGAGATGTACAATCTGTCAATGTATTGAGACAGCTTGTAAAAGTTATTGTAACTTTAGATAATGACGAGAAAGAAATTCGCGAATACAAGGCGTCTGAATTAAAGTTTAAACCGAGACGTAAGAAAAAGGATGTTCGCATTTCCAAGGAAGAGATGGCAGAACTGCGGGCATTGGAAGAAAGAAACGGAGCGTCAAAATTAGATGATGAATAGAGAAGATTCCGGTTTGAAAGCGGGAGAACGTCTGGATGATCTTCAGATCAAGGGATACGAAATTATCCAAAGCCCGGGGCGTTTTTGCTTCGGGATGGACGCGGTGCTTCTGTCCCACTTTGCTTCGATAAAAAAGAGAGAGAAAGCGCTGGATATTGGAACCGGAACGGGGATTCTTCCCATCCTGCTTGCTGCCAGAAACGAAGGGGGCAGCTATACAGGGCTTGAAATTCAAGAGGAAAGCGCGGATATGGCAAGGCGCAGTATTTGTCACAATCACTTGGAGGGGCAGATAGAGATTGTGACCGGAGACGTTAAGGAGGCAGCGAAGTTATTCGACAATGCCTCTTTTGATGTTATTACAACCAATCCGCCCTATATGATTGATGAACATGGATTAAAAAATGAAAAAGAAGCGCTGTATATTGCTAGACACGAGGCGTTATGTACGCTGGACGATATTTTAAGGGAGAGTGCCCGTATGTTGAAAGTGAAGGGGCGCTTCTATATGGTACATCGCCCATTCCGGCTTCCGGAGATTATGACCAGGATGTGTCAGTACGGGCTGGAGCCTAAGAGGATGCGGATGGTATATCCGTATGTGGACAAAGAGCCCAATATGGTTCTTATAGAAGGCAGAAAAGGAGGAAATCCGAGAATGACCGTGGAGCCTCCGCTGATCGTATATGAAAAAGATGGGGATTATACAAAAGAACTGCTGCAAATCTATGATGGAGAATAAAGGAGAAATGAAGATGTCAGGGACCTTATATTTGTGCGCAACACCGATTGGAAATCTGGAAGATATGACGTTTCGTGCAATCCGGGTGCTGAAAGAGGCGGATCTTATTGCGGCGGAAGATACAAGGAACAGCGTAAAGCTTCTCAATCATTTTGAGATTAAGACGCCGATGACCAGTTACCATGAATACAATAAAATAGAAAAAGGGCATAAGCTGGTGGAGCGCCTGCAAAATGGCGAAACTATCGCATTGATCACGGATGCGGGGACACCCGGAATTTCTGACCCGGGGGAAGAATTGGTGAAAATGTGTCAGGAAGCCGGAATTACAGTGACAGCAGTGCCGGGAGCGGCAGCTTGCATCACCGCACTTACCATATCCGGTCTGCCGACAAGAAGATTTGCGTTTGAGGCATTTCTTCCAACAGATAAGAAAGAGCGGCAGGCAGTGCTGGATGAATTAAAAGAGGAGACAAGGACGATTGTTTTATACGAGGCTCCTCATCGACTGGTAAAGACGCTTAAGCTTCTGACGGATGTTTTGGGAGATCGTAAGGTCAGTGTCTGCCGAGAGCTTACGAAGAAGCATGAGACGGTGTTTGCCACAACACTTCCGGAGGCGCTTGCGTACTATGAAAAGAACGCTCCGAAGGGGGAGTGCGTGATCGTTATAGAGGGAAAGAGCAGACAGGAAATTCGAGAGGAAGAAAAAGCCCAGTGGGAACAACTTACTGTGGAAGAACATATGGAACACTATCTTTCCGGCGGGATGGAGAAAAAAGAAGCCATGAAGCAGGTGGCAAAAGATCGTGGTGTGAGTAAAAGAGATATCTATCAGGCGCTTCTTTAAATTGGGAGATGAAATAAATCAGAACAGGTCATCGGGCATGTTCGTCAAGTTGTACAGAAAAGCACAAAAAGATTGTTCAACTTGGGCATACCCGTAAGCCTGTTTTTTTATTATACTTTTTAACAGAGAGAAGACGAATAACTATTTTAGGAGGAAGTATAACATGGCAAGTTTATCATTAAAACATATTAACAAAGTATATCCAAACGGATTTGAAGCTGTAAAAGACTTCAATCTTGAGATTGCGGATAAAGAATTCATCATTTTCGTAGGACCATCAGGATGTGGTAAATCTACAACACTTCGTATGATCGCAGGTCTGGAAGACATCTCTTCCGGTGAGCTTATGATCGGTGACAAAGTGGTAAATGATGTAGAGCCAAAGGACAGAGATATCGCAATGGTATTCCAGAACTACGCTCTGTACCCACATATGACAGTATATGATAACATGGCTTTTGGTCTGAAACTTAGAAAAGTACCAAAAGACGAGATTGATAAAATGGTAAAAGAAGCTGCAAGAATCCTTGATCTGGAAGCTCTTCTTGATCGTAAGCCGAAAGCGTTATCCGGTGGACAGAGACAGCGTGTAGCTATGGGACGTGCAATCGTTCGTAACCCGAAAGTATTCCTTATGGATGAGCCTCTTTCTAACTTGGATGCAAAACTCCGTGGACAGATGCGTGTTGAGATTTCCAGATTACATCAGAGACTCGGTACAACGATTATTTATGTAACACATGACCAGACAGAAGCTATGACACTTGGAACAAGAATCGTAGTAATGAACGCAGGTGTTGTACAGCAGGTAGATACACCACAGACACTTTATGATCGTCCATGTAACTTATTCGTAGCAGGATTCATCGGTTCACCACAGATGAACTTCGTTGACGCTACATGTAAAGTAGACGGTAAAGATGTTTATCTTCAGGCTGGTCCGTCTGCAATCAAACTTCCGGAAGAGAAAGCGAAAAAGCTGATCGAAGGCGGTTACGATGGAAAGACAGTTGTTCTTGGTATCCGTCCGGAAGATGTACATGATGAAGCTGATTTCATCGCAAAATCTCCAGATACAGTGATCGAAGCAAAGATTCGTGTATACGAGATGCTTGGTGCAGAAGTATTCTTGTACTTTGATTATGAAGGAGCAAACATGACAGCAAGAGTTGAGCCTAAGACAGCTGCAAGAACAGGTGATGTTGTGAAATTTGCTTTAGACGCAGAGAAGATTCACGTATTTGACAAAGAAACTGAGGAGACAATCACAAACTAGGTGTATTGTTAAAGTAAGAAATGATACAAGGGGGAGGTGCGAAAGCACCTCCCCCTTATCTTCGTTGTATCAATGAATATTCAAATCGCGTCGTCAAATAATAGTTATAGAAAAGCTCGATCGGAATTTCTTCATCATTTTTAATCCCATAGGTCAATCCTGTAGAGTATAGAAGTGGCGTATCATCACTGACATTGAGATGCTCGGAAATATCTCCATAAGCAGAGACTGCTTTGAGTTTGAGCGATGAAGTCGTAATTTGTGTATGATAGTTCTCTTCTATGATTTTATAAAGAGAATGTTGTTCAAAATCATAGGTTTCAATATCGCGGAACAAATGGTATGGCAGAACAGTGCTTGTAAGGCAGAGTGGAGTCCCATCCGCAAAGTAAATTCTTGTCATATGAAATACAGGATCAGCCTTTTGAAGATGCAGCAGACTTGCTTCTTCGCTGGTACATATTGCCTGTTAGATTATTATACTGGGGTGCAAAATGTTCTGGAGGGGATGGCGATTGCGGGAAAGAGGCAGGACCTTGATTCTGCCTATGAGATTCTTGAAAAAATGGGAATTAGACGAGATACCGCAGATCAGAATGTGAAGGAATTGTCCGGCGGGCAGAAGCAGAGAGTAGCGATTGCGAGGGCGGTGGCATGTCAGGCGAGGATTATTCTGGCAGATGAGCCGACAGGAACTCTGGATGAAGATACGGCAGGGGAGATCATTGAGTTGTTTCAAAAGCTGGCGCACGAAGAAGGAATCTGTGTGATTGTAGTCACTCATATGCGGATGCTGGCAGAGAAAGCGGATGACGTGATCCGCCTTGAAAATAAGTCGTTTTTTACCTCCTGAAAGGGGCAGGGGAACAAGATAATCTGAGAACTATCTATGGGAATTTCCCCACGATTTTTCAACAGAACTACACAACTTCATATATGCGAAAAACCTTGATAATCGGGGATGGATTCTTTATACTTATTCTCATAAGAAGACTCCTTTTTCGCAGATATGTAAGAGACGAAGGAGGAATCTTAAGTGTCAGAAAACAGGAACAAAGAAAACCGAGAATGCAAGAATAGTGTGTTTGTGGATTTATTTTATGAAAATGAGTCAGCAGCGGAAAATGACATTGCACTTTACAATGCCCTGCATGACGAGCCGCTCCCACTGGGGACAACGGTGGAGAAAATTCGTGTAGGTAATGAGCTCTATATGAACTTTAAAAATGATGTGTCTTTTGGACTTGGAGGCAAATTGCTGGTATTGGCGGAACATCAGTCAACGGTTAATGAAAATATGCCCCTTAGAAGTCTTCTTTACATAGGGAGAGCATTTGAACAGCTTATACCGGTGAAAGACCGTTACCGCAGAAAAAAGTTCCGTTGCCCAAGCCGGAAATTTATGTCTTTTATAATGGACGAGAGAAATATGTGAAAGAAAAAATACTCTACCTTTCCGACTCGTATATAATAAAGGATGATGAACCCATGTTGGAGTTAAAGGTGAAAGTTATTAATATTAATCCTGCGCAAAAGCATGAAGTGTTGGAAAAATGTCCGGTGCTTAGAGATTACAGTATATTCATAGATACGATCCGAAAATATCAGGAGCAGAGAGTTGATAACGTCTATGAAAAAGCCATCCACGAGTGTATAGACAAAGGTATTCTTGCAGATTACCTTCGGGTTCATGGAAGCGAGGTCGTGAATATGTTAATGTCGGAATATAATTATGAGCAGGATATAGAGGTGCAGAGAGAAGAGGCATTTGAAGAAGGCGAAAAATTAGGAAGAAAAGAAGGGCAAAAACTTTTTGCGGCATTAGTGGAAAAATTAATCGAAGCGGGCAGAAGTGAAGATGTCATAAAAGCGGCGCAAGATTTTGAATTGTGTGAGAAACTTTATCAAGAATATGATATCGAATAATTGTTTGCTTTCACACGTTAAAATGTTAGACAGCTTTATTTTCATGTGCTAGAATAAGCGTGTATGTGAATATTTGGGAGGCATATGTATGTTATCAAATAAAGTATTGCATAAAACGGTGCAGGACATTAAGAATATTGCCGGATTTGATTGTGCTGTATGGGACAGGAAGGGAACCTGTCTTGTAATGACCCATGAGAAAATGCAGAAGTGTGAAAAACAGGTGCAGGAACTCTGGCAGGATGCTGATGAGAATCTGGAGATTTTGCGGGAAAAACAGGGGTTCTTTTTTGTGTTTGATGAAGAAAATCCAATCTATCTGTTAGCGCTTGAGGGCGAATCTGCAAATATGGAAATGGCAGGAAGAATGGGAGTCAGCCAGTTGACCAGCCTTTTGACTGCCTACAAGGACAAGCTGGATAAGAATCGCTTTATTCAGAATCTGCTTCTTGACAATCTGTTGCTTGTGGATATTTATAATCAGGCAGATAAAATGGGAATTGCAACAGATCAAAAAAGGCTTGTATATGTGATCGAGAAGAAAAATGAAGGAGAAGATCTGATTATTGAGACGCTGCGAGGACTGTATGCGTCCGGAAGAAAGAATTTTGTTACGGCAGTGGATAATCATCATGTCATACTTGTGAAAGCGCTGGAACAATCAGAGGGGTATGAGGATGCACAGCAGATTGCCCGGGTGATCACAGACACGCTGAACATGGAGGCGATGGCAAGTGTGCGCGTAGCGTATGGTACAATCGTGCAGGAGTTAAAAGAAGTGCCTCGATCCTATCAGGAGGCGCAAGTGGCGCTGGAGGTCGGACGCGTCTTTTATGCAGAACGCGGAATTCTTGCGTATGATGAGCTTGGAATCGGGCGACTGATTCATCAGCTGCCAAGATCGCTGTGTGAAATGTTCTTGAAAGAAGTTTTTCATGGCGGGGCAGCAGATATTTTCGAAGAGGAAGAACTGACAACCGTATATACATTTTTTGATAACAATCTAAATATATCTGAGACGTCCAGACAACTGTATATCCACCGCAATACACTGGTGTATCGTCTGGAAAAGATTCAGAAGAAAACGGGGCTTGATGTCAGAGTATTTGATGAAGCAATGACATTTAAGATAGCAATGATGGTAGCCGAACACATGAAAAATATGAAAGCATAGGAGGACTAGAAGGCATGGTGAAATTATATGACAAAGGTGTGTATCTGTTAAATGGAACAGAGATTGTGGAAAGCTGTGAAGAAGTGGCGGCAAAGACCGGAAGAAAAGTTTCCAGAGAAGAAGCAGCCAAAGAAACAATGGCTTATAATATTTTATCTGAACATAATACATCCGGTAATATGGACAGACTGCAGATTAAATTTGATAAGTTGACATCTCATGATATTACATTTGTAGGTATTATTCAGACAGCGAGAGCGTCAGGACTTGAGAAATTTCCGATTCCGTATGTTCTTACCAACTGTCACAATTCGTTGTGCGCGGTAGGCGGAACTATCAATGAGGATGACCATATGTTTGGACTGACCTGTGCAAAGAAATACGGAGGTGTCTATGTGCCGCCTCATCAGGCTGTTATCCATCAGTATGCCCGTGAGATGCTTGCCGGCGGCGGTAAGATGATCCTTGGCTCGGACAGCCATACGCGCTATGGTGCGCTGGGAACGATGGCAATGGGCGAAGGAGGACCGGAGCTTGTAAAACAGCTTTTAAATAAAACTTATGATATTAAGATGCCACAGGTAGTAGGAATCTATCTGGACGGTGAGCCGATGAAGGGAGTAGGACCTCAGGATATCGCTCTTGCAATTATAGGCGCGACATTCGGAAATGGCTATGTAAATAATAAAGTGATGGAATTTGTCGGACCTGGTGTGGATAAGCTGAGTGCAGATTATCGTATTGGTATTGATGTTATGACAACAGAGACGACCTGTCTTTCTTCTATATGGAAAACGGATGAAACAATCAAAGAATTTTATGAGACTCATGGAAGAGTAGAAGAATACAAAGAATTGAATCCGGGAGCAGTTGCTTACTACGATGGCTTTGTGTATGTAAATTTAAGTGAGATCAAACCGATGATCGCTATGCCGTTCCATCCGTCTAATGTATACACGATTGATGAAGTCAATGCAAATTTAAAGGACGTGCTTCATGACGTAGAGAAGAAAGCGCTGATAAGTCTTGACGGCGCTGTGGATTATTCGCTTCAGGACAAGATTGTAAATGGAAAATTATACGTGGATCAGGGAATTATTGCAGGATGTGCCGGCGGTGGCTTTGAAAATATTTGTGCGGCAGCAGATATTATCAAAGGTCATTATATCGGTTCGGATGCATTTACATTCAGTGTATATCCGGCAAGTACGCCAATCTATATGGAACTTGTGAAAAACGGAGTGGTGGCTGATCTTATGCAGGCAGGAACAATCGTGAAGACAGCATTCTGCGGACCATGTTTTGGCGCAGGGGATACACCGGCAAATGGAGCTTTTTCTATTCGTCACTCTACACGTAACTTCCCGAACCGAGAAGGTTCTAAGCTTCAGAGCGGACAGATTGCATCTGTGGCTCTTATGGATGCTCGTTCAATTGCGGCAACAGCAGCAAATAAAGGATTCCTTACACCGGCAACAGCTATGGATGTAGAATACACCGGACAGACCTATCATTTTGATGAGAAGATCTATGCAAACAGAGTATTTGACAGTAAAGGCGTGGCAGATGATTCTGTGGAGATCAAGTTTGGTCCGAACATTAAAGACTGGCCGAAGATGCCGGCGCTTCCGGAGAATCTGCTTCTGAAAGTAGTGTCTGAGATTCATGATCCGGTAACAACTACAGACGAACTGATCCCGTCAGGAGAAACATCCTCCTATCGTTCGAACCCACTGGGACTTGCAGAATTTGCATTGTCCAGAAAAGACCCGGCTTATGTGGGAAGAGCAAAGGAAGTTCAGAAGGCGCAGAAAGCAATCGAAGCAGGAACGTGTCCTCTTGAAGTGCTGGAAGAGTTAAAAGAAGTAATGGGTAAAGTAAGAGAAACCTACCCGGAAGCAGGTGAAGGAAATCTTGGAATCGGAAGTACGATTTTTGCAGTAAAACCAGGAGACGGTTCAGCGAGAGAACAAGCCGCATCCTGTCAGAAGGTTCTTGGAGGATGGGCGAATATTGCATGTGAGTATGCGACAAAGAGATATCGCTCGAACCTGATCAACTGGGGGATGCTTCCATTTATTACCGAAGAAGACCATGAGAAGTTGAGCTTCCAGAACGGTGATTATATATTTGTGCCGGATATCCGCCGGGCAATCGAAGAGAAAGCGGCAGATATCAAGGCATACGTTGTGGGAAATGAATTAAAAGAGGTTCATTTTAAACTTGGTGATATGACAGACGCCGAGAGAGAAATTATTCTGAAAGGATGTCTGATCAATTATTATCGCGGATAAAAAAGAGACGGTTCTGTAATATCGGACCAACTATGGAGGCGGCGGCAATTTTGACGGCGTCTCCAAGCAAATAAGGAAAGACTCCGACGGATAAGGCGGCGGTAAAGGAAAGCTCCATCTGAGCAGCGAGCCACAGTGTTCCAAAGATATAGGTGGCAGCCATTCCGAGTACCATGCCAAGAATCGTCAGAGTCTTTTTCTTTGGAAAGATTTTCATAAAAAATCCGGCAATTAAAATCAAGAATATAAATCCTGCCAGATATCCTCCGGTAGGACCTGCAAGTTTGCCGATTCCGCCAGAGAAGCCGGAGAATACCGGAAGCCCGCAGATTCCTAAGAGAAGATAGAGGATATAGCTTATAAGAGCTTCTTTCCACGACAGTATATAGAGACTGATAAACAGAACCAGATTCGTTAAAGTGATTGGCACAGGACTGATGGGAATCGGGATGGACAAGGGGGCTAAAATACAAGTGATAGCGGTAAATAAAGCAACCCAGACCATTCGTTTCGTGGAAAATATAGAGTTCGTTGTTGTCATTTTGGTAATCTCCTTTGTAAAAAATAATCATTGATTTGAATTATATTCTCCGTATTTTAATATGTCAACCAAAATAAAATAGATGGTTAACAAATGAATTGTGTAGAAGTGAAAGAAAAGTGCGAATTAAATATAAAAACACAAAAAGTCTGAAAATAATAACGGTGAATAAAAATAATAAAATAAATAAATAAAAACACAAAAATAGTGTTGACAAATCAAAACTCCGGTGCTATTATAAAGTCAATCCAAAAGAGATTAAACAATAACAAAAAGGAATCTGACGAGAAAGGGTTCTGGCAAAGGAAAAAAGGATTTTCCGGCAAAGTGTTATTTGTGAACATTCTGTTTCATATGTTGGTGAGATGGAGAGTTTGGAAATTTAGAAAAGGAGGCTTAATCCATTGGACAATGTAAAAGAATCAACAAGTCAATATGTTAGTGGTATGGCAGAGAAAAGTTCCCGTCAATTAAGCCTTTACCATAGAAGATAACCGGTAAGTGAGAATGAAAAGTGAAATCGGAGCAGAGAAAACCGGATGATAAAGATTAACATCTGCAGACATATTGAGGATAATACCACAGAACTTCAAAGAGATTAGACAATGTGTGAAGAAACATTACCTAATCTATCGATTTATATAATTAATATGCATATTGTTTATTGGGCAACAGTTCTGATAGGCAGATGTATATAACAAAGAATATAAAATAAAGATTATAGAGAGAATAACTTAATACTTTTATAGACAAATAATAAGGGCACTGGCTATAAAGGGAACGGTTATAGATATAATAATCAAAATAATTATTTTATATAAACTTTTAGAGGGATATAAATAAGGTATCGAAGATTATAAGCAAAATCTGAGACTTGGAGTCATAAATCGTTTATAAAAAGAAAACGGTTAAGAAGGGAACAGGTAATCGATAAGATTCCTCCGATTAATATAAAAGTGTATGATAAAATTCAATAGGAAATAGCCATTACGATCAAGAATGATTGTGATGGCTATTTTTGTAGCAAATTTGTAATATTCTTTTAACAATTTAGGCGTATATTTTGACAATCAGCAGGTCTTTGTGATAAACTGATATCAGTGAAATTGTAACTAAAACTATAATTTAATATATTTTGAGGTGAGAGAATTGGATAAATATGAATATCGGGTAAAGACAGAGCAGATGCTCGAATACGCAGAAGAAAAGCAGTATAAAAAGGCTATGGAAATTGCGGACACGATCGACTGGCGCAGGGTAAAGAACCCTTCTATGTTGAATACCGTCAGTGAGATCTATGAATACAATGGGGAGTTCCAGAAGAGCCGTGATATTTTATTTGTGGCATATGATCGCGCTCCGGAGAGCCGTAAGGTCATATATCGCCTCGGATTGTTAGCTTTGAAGATCAATGATACAGATGAGGCATCTGATTGCTATGAAGAGTTTGTTAAGGTTGCGCCAAAAGATCCGAATCAGTATATTTTGAAATATAAGATACTCAAGGCACAGAATGCACCGTTTACAGAGCAGATCAGTGCGTTGGAGGACTTTAAGAAAGCAGAGTATGTGGAAAAGTGGGCGTATGAGCTGGCAAGTCTGTATCATCAGGCAGGAATGACTGCAAAATGTCTTGAGGAATGTGATGATCTGATCCTTTGGTTCAGCGAAGGAAAATACGTATATCAGGCGATGGAGCTGAAGATGAAGTATAAACCTTTGACACCGCTTCAGCAGGAAAAATATGACAGCAGACCGGGTGCGAGACCGAAGGTAAATACATTGGCAGCAGTGAAAGCAAAAGCAGCACAGGCAAAAGCAGCAGAACAAGTAAAAGAAGAGAATACAGGAAAAGAGGAACCACAGGAAGCGGAAGCGGTTCGTGAAGAGCAGGCAGAAGAGAAGCCAGAAGAAGCACTGCAGGCAGATACAAGGGAAGAAGCAGTGTCTGAAGAGGCGGAAGAAAGAGAAAAACCGGCAGAGAGTGAGAAGAGTTCTGCGATTACAAGAGTTGTTGCAGGCGCAACGTTAGAAGAAGCGTTGACGAATCTTGCCAGTGGTATCAAGATTGAAGAAGAGGCAATGGCACAGAAAGAAGAAGAACTTCTTCTCGGAGGCCAGATGAAGATTGATGAGATTCTGCAGGAATGGGAAGAAAAACAGAAAGTTCATGCGGATGCCATTGAGGAACAGAAAAAGAAAGACGAAGAGCGAATCCGTAAAGAGCGTGAAGTTGCCGAGAAAAGAAGAGAGGCAGAACGTCTTGAGATAGAACGCAAGGCAGCAGAAGCAGAGGCTGCAAGAAAAGCAGCAGAGGAAGAGGCTGCAAGAAAGGTGGCGGAAGAAGAGGCTGCGAGAAAGGCGGCAGAGGAAGAAGCTGCAAGAAAAGCAGCGGAAGAGGAGGCTGCAAGAAAGGCAGCAGAAGAAGCGGAGCGAAAAGCAGAACTGGAAGCAATCGTTCAGATGGCAGAAAAAGACAGAGATCCGGGTCTTGAAGGTAAGACACAGAGACTTCCGGATGATATTCTCGAACTTGTAGAGCAGCTCGAAAGCAGAGTTGCAGGCGCAGAGGCTGCGAAAGAGATGGAAGCAGAACTGACGGAAGAAGATGAGATGGAAGAAGAGATCTTCGGAGGTGCAGAAGACGATTTTATCGGTGGAGAAGAGACAGAACTTCCAGAGATTGATGAAGAATATTTACAGGCAGAGTTTGAGAATGAAGCTGCATATGATGATATGGAATATGCAGAGGAAGATGACTTTGCCGAAGAAGAATACGAAGAAATAGAAGCCGAGGACGACTTTGAAGAAGAGGATTTCGAAGAGTACGACGAGGAAGACGACTTTGACGAGGAAGAATATGAAGAAGTAGAAGACGGTGACGATTTCGAAGAGTATGAAGAAGTAGAAGACGGCGAGGATTTCGAAGAGTATGAAGAAGTAGAAGACGGTGAGGATTTCGAAGAGTATGAGGAAGAGGACGACCTCGAGGATGCGTACGAAGAGGATTTTGCCGAAGAAGAATATGAGGACGATTTCGACGACGACTTCTCAGAAGACGATTTTGATGAATTCGATGAAGCTGAGGATGAAGATGATTTTGAAGCGGATTTTGAGGAAGAGGACTTTGAGGAAGACGATTTTGAGGAGGATGAAGAAGATTTCGATCTTGACAGCTTTTTTGCCGAGGAAGAACCGGTGAAAGCAGCGGACTTTGAAATTGAGGAACCGTCAGAAGCAGAGATTCAGAAGCGTATTAAGAAGTCCAAGGGAAGCGGTGTTCCGTTTGATACCGGATTCGTTGTTACCGGACGCTATGATTTAAGTGCTACCAGTGAAATTGGATTAAAGGCAGGACTTACAGAGGAGCAGAAAAAGTTATTTTCATACTTTGTACCGGTTCGTGGAATGAGTGAGCAGATCGTAGAAGTTCTTGATAATGATCGAAGAGCTCAAAGAGAAGGCACATCAAAGACAGGAAACCTGCTCGTAATCGGAAGAAAGGGTTCCGGTAAGACGGTTCTTGCAGTAGATATTGTAAAAGCGATTCAGAAGCAGAGAAACTTAAAGCAAGGTAAGGTTGCAATTGTAACCGGAGAATCATTGAATAAGAAAGAGCTCTCTAATATCATTCAAAAGCTGCGCGGCGGAGCGATCATTATCGAGAAAGCAGGAAAGCTGAATGCAAGAACGGTAAAAGAGTTAAGCTATCTGATGGAAAAGAAGACCGGAGAGATGCTCTTTGTTCTGGAAGATCAGAGAAAGCCGCTTGAGAGAATATTGACCGCAAATCCTGACTTCAAGAGAAAATTCACATCCAAGCTTGAGCTTCCGGTATTTATCAATGATGAACTGGTGACATTTGGTCAGACCTATGCAAAAGAGAATGGATATAAGCTGGATGAGATGGGTATTCTTGCATTGTACAGCAGAATTGATGTAATGCAGAGAGAAGATCACGCAGTGACTGTTGCAGAAGTAAAGGAAATCATGGATGAGGCGATTGCTCATTCACAGAAGGCAAATGTAAAACATCTTGCGAGAAGAGTATTCGGAAAGAGTACAGATGATTCTGACAGAGTAATTCTGAAAGAAGAAGATTTTAAGATTTAATTTCAAATGGACATTCTTATAAAAAGTGTCGGCTATCGTAGAAAACCGACACTTTTTTCACTAATTTCAGTGAAAGGATTGGTCAGATTGTACAGGTATGCTTGAATTTTAGTTTGTCCTAAAGTATAATATTACTATAATTGCTTCGGAATGTGAGGGATGAATCTATGGCAGCTAAGAAAAAGAAACCATATGAGATTGGAGAACTTGATCAGTATCTATTTGGGCAGGGAAACCATTATGAAATATATAAAAAATTAGGTTCTCACTGTGTGAAGAATGGGAAACAGGAAGGGGTATACTTTGCAGTATGGGCGCCGCATGCAGAATCTGTTTCCGTAGTCGGAGAGTTTAATGACTGGGATGTAGAGGCAAATCCTATGGTGAGAGAGGAGCCTTTGGGAATTTATACGTGCTTTGTGCCGAAGGTAAAAGAGGGGACGCTGTACAAATATTGTATTGAAACATATCAGCATGAATATATTTTTAAGGCAGATCCTTTTGCGAATTATGCAGAGCTTCGTCCGGGAACTGCATCCAAGGTTGTGGATATCAGTCATTTGAAGTGGACGGATGATAAGTGGATGGAAGCAAGAAAGACATGGAAGAATGAAGAAGAACCTATGTCAATCTATGAGGTACATATCGGCTCATGGAAGCGTCATCCGGGACGAGAGGATGAAGGCTTCTACAGCTATCGTGAATTCGGTAAGGAGATTGCGGCATATGTCAAGGATATGGGCTATACACATATTGAGTTGATCGGTGTTGCAGAGCATCCGTTTGACGGTTCATGGGGATATCAGGTGACCGGATATTATGCTCCGACATCCAGATACGGAACGCCGGAGGACTTTGCGTGGATGATCAATTATCTTCACCAGAATAAGATCGGTGTAATCCTTGACTGGGTACCGGCTCATTTTCCAAGAGATGCACATGGACTTGCTGATTTTGACGGAACGCCGACATTCGAATATGCAGATCCAAAGAAGGGTGAGCATCCGGACTGGGGAACAAAGATTTTTGACTATGGAAAGAATGAGGTTCGCAATTTCCTCATTTCCAATGCATTATTCTGGGTAGAATACTTTCATATTGACGGTCTGCGTGTGGATGCTGTGGCATCGATGCTCTATCTTGACTACGGAAAGCAGGATGGACAGTGGATTGCTAATAAATATGGTGAAAATAAGAATCTGGAAGCGATTGACTTCTTCAAGCATCTGAATTCTGTTGTTCTCGGCAGAAATCCGGGAGCGCTTATGATTGCAGAAGAATCTACTGCGTGGCCAATGGTGACCGGTCCGGTAGAGGATGATGGACTGGGCTTCAGTTTGAAGTGGAACATGGGATGGATGCATGATTTTACAGAGTATATGAAGTTAGATCCTTATTTCAGGAAAGATAACCATAATCTGATGACATTTGCAATGAGTTATGCTTACAGCGAGAATTATATTTTAGTTCTTTCTCATGATGAGGTTGTGCACTTGAAATGTTCGATGCTCAATAAGATGCCGGGACTTGGCTTTGATAAGTATGCGAACTTGAAAGTCGGATATGCATTTATGATGGGACATGCCGGTAAGAAACTGCTCTTTATGGGACAGGAATTTGCACAGCTTCGCGAGTGGAGTGAGGAACGGGAACTTGACTGGTATCTGCTTGCAGAGAGAGAGCATCAGGCAATTCAAAACTGGGTGAGAGATTTATTGCATCTGTATAAGAAGAATAAGGCAATGTACGAACTGGATCATTCGTGGGAAGGCTTTGAATGGATCAATGCAGATGATGCTTATAGAAGTATTTTCAGCTTCGTGAGACATTCGAAGGATAATAAGAAGAATCTGTTGTTCGTATGCAATTTCACTCCGATGGAGAGAGAAGATTATCGAGTTGGAGTTCCGAAAAGAAAACAGTACAAGCTTGTTCTAAATAGTGATGAAGAAAAATACGGCGGAACAGGAGAAGAAAGACCGCTTGTATATAAGGCGGAGAAGAAGGAGTGCGACGGAAGGCCATATTCCTTTGCTTACAGTCTGAAACCATATGGAGTAGCTATATTTGAATTTTAAATAATTTTTGTGTTAATGAAGTGTGCCTTCTGTTTGTTTGGAAAGGGATAGAACGATTCCGTGAAAACAAACAGAAGGTTTTTGTATGGGAGGGCCCAATGGAAAATTCATATGTACTTCAATTGTCAGATTCAAAATTTAAAGATTTGATGTTGTGCTTTTGTGGTTATGCACAGTGCAGTTCAAGGCATTATTTCGGACCGGCGGCGAGACCGAACTATTTGATTCACTACATTTTGTCCGGAAAAGGCGTATATCAGGTGGGAGAGAAACGCTATGAACTGCAGGCTGGTCAGGGGTTTTTGATTGAACCGGAGGTGCTGACATTTTATCAGGCAGATAAGGATGATCCATGGACATATTGCTGGATTGGCTTTGGTGGAACGCGGGCAGAGGAATATGTCAGAGATATTGGATTGAACAGCAATCACCTGATCTTTCAGTCAGAAAACGGAAAAGAGCTGAAAAAAATCATATTGAATATGATGAAATTAAAGGAAATGAACATAAGTAATCAGTATCGTCTGCAAAGCCTGCTGTATGATTTTTTTGCAGTGCTTACACAGGATGCGGTTGTGGACGGAAGTGAAGAGGAATCAAAAGAAAGTATTTATATCAGCCATGCAATACAATATATCAGAAATCATTATGCAGATGATCTGAAGGTTGTGGATATTGCGAATTACGTTTGTATAGACAGAAGTTATCTGTATAAATTATTCGAGAACACTTTACAGATGTCACCAAGAGATTTTCTGATACGTTTTCGGATTTCCAGAGGAAAGGAACTGCTGACAATTACAGAACGTTCGGTTGAAGAAATTGCGGCTGCCTGCGGATATAAGGATTTTCGCGCGTTTTCCAAAGTGTTTAAGAAATTGATCGGCATGTCTCCGTCCAAGTACAGGACAGAACATCGGGAAGAAGTACGGAAACGTCTGTATGCGGGGGAACAAAATCTGGATGAATTAATGAAAGACGAAAATTTGCTGCACTTAAAGCAGAAATAAATGTGGAATATATGTAAAAAGGAAACATTTAGACACATTGCGGAAACAAAAGAAACTAACGGGACAGGCGGACAATGCTTATAATAAACTGTAGAAAGAAGAAATGTGCACAGACCTCTTCAAGATCTAGGAGGATGAAAATTTATGAGTACGATGTTTGAAAAAGGCGATGTAATGCAGTATAAGAAAGTGTCTGCCCGTGAAAAATATTGCTTTGGAATCGGAGCAATTGGAAAAGATGCAATATGCAACATGGTTGGTGTATTTTTGATGGTATATTTTACAGATACGTTGTATCTTGCACCTGCATTTGTAGGTGTACTGTTTTTTGTGGCGCGTATCTGGGATGCTGTAAATGATCCGATGATGGGAATGATCGTGGATAATACCCATACAAAATATGGAAAGTTCCGTATCTGGCTGGTCATTGGAACAGTTGTAAATGCAGTTGTATTTGTTTTGTTATTCTGCAGCTTTCATCTGCATGGAACGGCGCTTTATACCTATGTTTCTGTGATGTACATTCTGTATGGAATGACTTATACGATCATGGATGTTCCTTATTGGTCATGGCTTCCGAATCTGACAAATGACCCTCATGAGCGCGAAAAGGTGTCTGTAATTCCACGATTTTTTGCGAGTCTTGCAGGATTCTGTGTTGCGACATTTGGTCTTTATGTGATCACAGGATTGAATAAAATGAGTGGCAAAGAACAGTATGCAGAGACAGGATATACTTTATTTGCAGTTATCATTGCGGTGGTGTTCCTGATCACTATTGGAATCACTGTTTTTAATGTAAAAGAGGAATCTACAGTTGGAGCGAAAAGTCGGAAGACAAGCTTGAAAGAAGCCTTTCAGGTGATTATCCAAAATGACCAGCTTCTGGCGTTCATTGGTCTGCTTCTTGCTTTTAATTTATGTACACAGATTGCGAAAGGATTTGCAGTTTACTATTTCAAGAGCGTATGCGGAAACGAGTTTTTGTATTCTATCTTCGGAATGGCAATTATTGCAGAGATGATTGGGTTGGTCTGTTTCCCGAAAATTGCGAAAAAGATCAGCAGAGAAAAAGTATATACAGTGGCATGTCTGCTTCCGGTTATTGGATTCGTGCTGCTTGGTATTCTGGGTTATATAGCACCGCAGAATGCAGTGGGTGTTGTTGTCAGCTGTGCATTCATTTTTTTTGGATCAGGACTTTCTCTGGGAGTTACAACCTGCTGTATCGCAGATGTTATTGATTACGGTGAGGTAAAATTCGGCGTGAGAAATGAAAGTGTGACTTGCTCTGCACAGACATTTTTAATGAAAGCGGCAATGGCAGCGGCAGGAGGACTTACAGGTATTGGGCTTCAGCTTGTAGGATATCAGGCGAAATTAGAAGTACAGTCAGCAGGTACAATTTTAGGAATCCGTGTGTTGATGCTGGTAATTCCGATCATTCTTGCTTTTGTCAGTCTTGCGATCTATAAGAAACATTATAAGTTGAAAGAAGATGCAATGCAGGAAATCGTAAAGAAATTAAATGAGCTTCACGCAGTAGAGTAGGATGCAGGAGGGGACAACTATGAGCATTGTTTTTCATGAAAAAAGTAAAGTTTTTCATTTATATAATGATGCCATCAGCTATATTATGATGGTAATGGAGAACGGACATCTGGGGCAGTTATATTGTGGAAAGAGGATTCATGACCGGGAAGATTTTTCTTATCTTTTGGAAAAAGCGCCCCGTCCGATGTCTTCCTATGTATATGAAAATGAAAGATTATTTTCGTTGGAGCATATTCGTCAGGAATTTCCGGTATATGGAACAACAGACTATCGCCACCCGGCAGTGGAAGTCTGGCAGAATAATGGAAGCAGAATTTCAGAATTTCACTATCAGGGTTATCATGTGTTTGCAGGGAAACCGGAATTAGAGGGGCTTCCGGCAACTTATACAGAGGAAGCTTCAGAAGCTGAGACGCTGGTGGTTGACGTAAAGGATGCATTGACCGGGGTGAAAGCAGAGCTGTCTTATACTATCTACAGGGAGGGCGGTATCCTGGCAAGGAATGTACGTTTCCTGAATGAAGGAGAGGAAAGTGTTCATCTGACGCAGGCAATGAGTCTTTGTCTGGATCTTCCGGATCCTGATTATGAATGGCTGCAGTTGTCCGGCAGTTGGGCAAGAGAGCGTCATGTGAAGAAACGCGCCCTTACGCAGGGGATCACAGCCATTGACAGTATGCGCGGTAATTCTTCCCATGAGCAGAATCCATTTATTGTTCTGAAACGTCCGTCTGCGGATGAACGTCAGGGAGAGGCGTTTGGAATTTCACTTGTATATAGTGGTAATTTTCTCATGCAGGCAGAGGTGGATGCTCATAATACGCTGCGCTTGCTGGCAGGAATCAATCCGTCTGGATTTGATTGGAAACTGGAGCCGGGAGAACGTTTTCAGACACCGGAAGCGGTGCTGGTATATTCTGACCGGGGATTGAACGCAATGAGCCAGACTTTCCATAAATTGTATCAGAAGCGGCTAGCAAGAGGATACTGGAGAGACAGGGAGAGGCCGATCCTGAATAACAACTGGGAAGCAACGTATTTCGATTTTACAGAGGATAAGCTTGTAAATATTGCGAAGAAAGCGAAGGAGTGCGGCGTAGAGCTGTTCGTATTGGATGACGGATGGTTCGGAGAACGCAGCAATGACCGGGCGGGTCTTGGAGATTGGATCGCAAATCCAGAGCGGCTGCCAAATGGAATTACCGGACTTGCAGACAGAATCGAACAGCTTGGGATGAAGTTTGGGCTTTGGGTGGAACTGGAAATGGTAAATAAGGATTCGAACCTTTACCGGGAGCATCCTGATTGGATCATTGCCGCGCCGGGACGTAATCCCTCCCACGGAAGATATCAATATGTGCTTGACTTCTCCAGAAAAGAAGTGGTAGATTACATTTACCAGATGATCGCCAGGATTTTGGAGGAAGCGAAAGTATCCTATATTAAGTGGGACATGAACCGCAGCATTACAGAATGTTATTCAGCGGCGCTTCCGGCAGACCGCCAGGGAGAGGTATTTCATAGATATATCCTTGGTGTATACAATCTTTATGAGAGATTGATCCGCCGTTTTCCGAAGATCTTATTTGAGTCTTGTGCAAGCGGCGGTGGGCGTTTCGATCCGGGAATGCTTTACTATGCGCCGCAGGGCTGGGCAAGTGATGATTCCGATGCTGTTGAGCGTCTGAAGATTCAGTATGGAACGTCAATGTGCTATCCGATCAGCAGTATTGGCGCACATGTGTCTGTGATACCCAATCATCAGGTATTTCGTAACACTCCGCTGCACACGAGAGCGAATGTAGCATATTTCGGCGCGTTTGGTTATGAACTGGATCTGAATAAACTGTCGGAAGAAGAGCTTGTACAGGTGAAAGAGCAGATACAGTTTATGAAGAAATATCGTCATATCCTGCAGTATGGAATGTTCTATCGGCTGAAAAGTCCGTTTGAGGGAAATGAAGTCGTATGGATGGTGGTAAGCGAAGACAAAAAGACAGCGATTGTAGGGTGGTACCGTATTTTGAATGTTGTAAATGATGCATATACGCGGGTATGTCTGGAAGGCTTAGATCCAGATGTGCAGTATTGTAATTCTCTGACAGGAAAAGTGCATTATGGAGATGAATTGATGAATCTGGGATTAATCACATCAGATGCAACGGCGGGAGAGACAGAAAGCGGTATGAAACCATGTACAGATTTTGAATCACGGATCTATGTACTGGAAGCGGTAGAGGAAGAGGAAGCGATTTGATCATGGAGGCAATAGTGAAAGGAAAACGAAAAATGTCAGATTGGGTTCGTGCAGATTGCATCGGAAAGATGCTGCTTGGGATCCTGTTGATCGGAATGTGTGTAGCAGCATATCGGATCAGTCTGTTTGGTGTGGATGCATTCAGTTGTATGAATTTGGGAATCAGCGGATTTCTGGGGATCAGCTTTGGAACATGGCAATTGATCATGAATGCCGCAGTTCTGATCGTTGTATTTTTTACAGTGCGGGAAAATATCGGACTCGGCACAATTGTAAATATGGTTTGTGTGGGGTATATTGCAGATCTGCTCTGCTGGATCGTACTTGAAGTGCTGGGACTTAAGGCAGGACTTTTCCTGAGAATTGTATTTATGCTCATCGGAACGTTGTTTGCTTCTTTTGGATGTGCGTTATATATGGAAGCTCATCTTGGAATTGCGCCTTATGACAGTGTGGCATTTGTTGTTACTAAAGTGACGAAAGAAAGGATTTCTTTTCGCTTAGCAAGAGTAATGTCGGATGTGACGGTTGTATGTATTGGAGTGATTTTCTGTCTGGCAGCCCATAATCCGGTGGGAGAGATCCTTGGACTTGGAACGATTGTAAACGCATTTTGTAATGGTCCGCTCATCCAGTTCTTCCGGGGGAAGATTACAAAAAGATAGTGAGATATTATTAAGATATTAGAGAAAAAATGCCATTGGGGAATTTCCCCAGTGGCATTTTTGGAATATCAATATTTGATTATTCGTTTTCTTCTGTGGCGCTATCGTCAGGCTCATTGTCTGAACTATCGCCAGATGTGCTATCTGAAGATGTATCGTCAGAACCATTATCAGAAGTATCGTTATCAGAAGTGTTATCCTGAATGGTAATATCTTCTGTGTCGGAAGCATCGGTACCAGATGCTTCGGTGCTGTCCTTGGAGTCTGCATCATCACCGCCGAACAGTCCCTTAAAGAAGTTGACGATTTTATCCCACAAGCCTTCTGTATCGGCATTTTCCACTTTATCTTTAATATCGTCCAGTGTGCTGTCTGTTACAATGTCACTTCCGAGAATATCATCTTTTGTATCGTTGATGATACCGCCATCACCTTTGTCGCCTCCGAAAAAGCCTTTGATAGAGCTCCAGATTTTAGCGAAAAAGCCTTCGGATTTTCCTTCCAGATTCTCTAAAGTGTCTTTCAGAGCTTTGACATCATAATCATACTGGGAAATTTTCTCCATAAGCGCTACGATTTTGTCAAGCTGTTCCTGTGTAAGGGTAATGTTCAGTTTGTCTGCGTTATCTTCAACAACATCTTCGATTTCATCTTTGTCAGTGATTCCGTCTTCGATCACTTCCTGCTTGATATTGTTCATTAAATCAGTAGCTTCTTCCTGACCAATAGCATCTGCCAGTTCTCCGGTAGTTACAAGCTCCTCGGTGGCAGCTTCTTTTTGTCCTTCATCAAGGGTCTCGCCGCTGGCTGTCTCGTAAGCCATCATAATGCCGGTAAGCGCTCCGGTTCCGGACACTTCGATTGGAGAAGCGGCAACAACGTTACAGTTCTCTACGCCGGATGTTGTCAGTGTACTTGCGATCATAGAGCTGGTCACAAAAGTAAGGTTTGCGGTTTTTACCTGAATACCACCGCTTTCTGTAGGCTCTACGTAGGAACAACTGTAAGTTCTTGTTCCGATCTGGGATTCAGAAGCAATCCCTTCCATATATTTACGTTCATCAGCGTTAGTGACTTCAATGGTCTCTACCTTGTCAGCGCTTGTTCCGAAGTAATCATACATTTCGTTTTTCTGTTCATCGGAAAGGTTGGCTCCCAGAGTTACGACTTTGGAGCTGTCTGCTTTTGCAACCATCGGCAGACAGGAAGCGAACAGAGAGAGAGTTACAACAAATGGGATGATTTTTTTAAATTTTTTCATAATCAATCGGTGTTTTCACCATTCCTCCTTTATCTTGTATACTATCCTAATATACCATATACCGGCTTATTTGCAAATGAAATATACCTTAACAATTCCTAAAGATTTTATGGAGACGCGTCTCCAATACATCTGTGTCGATCAGACCGGAGAAGCCGGCAAGAAGCTGTCCGTTATGGAAAAACAGAAAAGCCGGTACGATGTCGATTTCGTAAGATTGCGCAAGTATTTCTGATTCATCAATTTCAACCTCACAAAATTTATACTGTGCCTGAAAACGTGTGGCAAGTTCTTCTGCACAAGGGCGCATCATCGCACATTTACTGCACCAGCGAGCATAAAACATGACGGCTGTAGGCTGAGATGCTTCCAGGACTTCTGTTTTAAAATTCCTTTCAGTCAGATGCAGCATAAGTTAGTGCCTCCTTTGCTTTGTCCGGCAGTTTGCATCAGCATTCAGGATTGAGCAGACTTCTCTCATGGATTTGCAGGTGCATGAAAGAAAGCGGAACAATCGTCTGTTGCGATAAAATAGTAGATAGAGCTGTTTTTTTGGATACTTCTTTTTCTGATTTCGCATATGCAGTCTCCGGAACAAAAGTTTCCCTATATTATATGCAGGAGAGGGGCGGCTATTTCCTTCCGGCAATCAGTTTACAGATCGGATGATTCATAGAAGAAAATTTTTCCTCATATTCGGTCATGATATTACCGCTGTTCATGGTAGCATCGTTGTGAAGATCATATGTACAGGCGGTCATATTCCAGATGTCAGAAGCCTCCAGTTCTTCTACGGAGAAATCAAAAAGTGCCCGGTTATCGGTTTTGAATTCAACCTGTCCGTCCGGAATCAGAATTTGATCGTAGCGTTTGAAGTATTCAGCAGAAGTAAGTCTTCTTCTGGCGTGTCTTGCCTTTGGCCACGGATCGGAAAAGTTCAGGTAGATTCTGGAAATTTCATTTTTGTCAAATACTTCCGGCAAGGTGGCAGCGTCCATACAGATAAACCGTAAATTCGGCACTTCTTCTTCCAGTTTTTCTACGGCGCGCAGAAGGACGCTGGAATAGCGCTCAATGCCGATATAGTTAATGTCGGGATTGAGTCTGGCAAGTGCAAGGATGAACTGTCCTTTTCCCATACCTACTTCTATGTGGATAGGATTGCTGTTATGAAAAATTGCCTCTTTCCAGTTTCCTTTATAGTCTGTTTCGGTCTTAATGACCATGTCAGATCCGGCAAGAACACTGTCTGCACGGGGGATATTTCTTAATCTCATAATTGATACCTTTCTTTCGCTTGTTTTTCGTGTCTTTGCACGGGTTAAGGCTATAAGTTTTGTGCCTTTTCTAGTTTAACTTCCGGATAATAAAAAGTCAAATTTAAAAATAGTGTCCGGTATGTGTAAAAAATGTATAAAAATTATAAAGAAATGATATAAATTTATACAGTTTTACCATGGAATTTTTCGGGGATAGGTGTATGATATAAAAAATGGATTTTTTTGTAAAAAAAACGACAAGCGGAGGTGGTAGAAGATATGGATTCTGTAATTGAACAACTGGCAGAAATCGAAACTACAGCAGAAGCAATTGTTGATCATGCTGAAGAAGAAAAGCACAAAATTGAGAAGCGTATACAGGCAGAGAGAGATCAGTTTGATGAAGAACTGGAGGCTGAGACTCAGAAGAAGCTTGCAGCCATTAAAAAAGAAGCAGATGAGAGAATGGAACAGGTAATGGCAGAACAAAGAGAAAAGAACAGTTTTATGCTGGAACATCTGCAAAAAGAATATGATGGAAATCACGAGCTATATGCGAAGGAGATCGTAAGACGTATTGTAGAGGTGTAAAGACATGGGAAATGTTATGACTTACAGTGGGATCGTCACAAAGGTTCGCGCGATGCAGGCGAAGCTTTTGACAGATCAGGATTATAAAAATATCGCAGCTCTTCCCAATGTGCCTCAGGCTATTGAATATTTAAAAGGGAAACCGGCCTATGCAGAATATATGAACCGGCTGGATCCGTCTCTTTATCACCGAAGCCATGTGGAGAAAGTACTGTATCAATCACTATACGATGATTGGGCAAAAATGTTCCGGTTTGCGGGCATGGAACAGAAGAAATTCCTGAAAATCTATTGGAAACGCTATGAGGTGGATCTCATTAATTACTGCCTGAGAATCGTGTTTAATCACTATGACAGGCCATTTGACCTTGATTATAAAAAGGAATTTTTTGACAGGTATTCGCAGTTGTCCATTGATAAGCTGATCACATCCACAACGGTGGAGGAGCTGGTGGATAATTTGAAGGATACAGAGTATTATGAACCGCTTAATAAGTTGAAGGAATCGGGGAATGCAGCCCTGTTTGATTATGATCTGGCGTTGGATCTGTATTATTTTCAGGCGCTGTGGAGCAAACAGAGGAGAAATCTGAAGAAGCAGGAGCTGGAGATCTTTAAACGTGATTATGGAACGAAGATTGATCTTCTGAATATTCAGTGGATTTACCGGGCGAAGAAGTATTATCATCTTCTTCCGCCGGATATCTATTCTCTGACGATACCGGTTCATTATCGACTGAATATTGAAGAGTTCAAAGCGCTTGTGGAAGCGCCCAGTGTGGAACAATTTGAAGCGAAGCTTCGGGAATCTTATTACGAAAAGAGATATCGTTATACCGGTGCCAAGACACTGGAGCAATTTTACAAAGATTGTCTCAGAGATCTGTATCTTAGAGACAGGCGCCGGAATCCGTATTCCATAGCAACGATCAGCACTTATCTGTTTTTAAAAGAAGAAGAGATCTATAAGCTGACAACAGCTCTTGAGTGTATCCGCTATGGTCTGACTTCAAGAGAAACGCTAGGATACTTGGGAGGTATAGGGTAATGATTGTAAAGATGAAATTTTTGAGCATCAGCGGACCGAAGGTTGATATCGACCGTGTCTGCGATAAGTATCTGTCAAAATATGAGATGCAGCTTGAAAATGCGGTGGCAGAGTTAAAGACGACAGATAACTTACAGCCTTTCGTGGAGGTGAATCCGTATCGGGAGCCTCTCGCCAAGGCAGAGCAGTTCGCAGCTCTTATTAAGAATGAGAAGGTTCATGCGGATTCCGTAATGACGGAAACTGAGATGATGGACATGATTCGAGAGATCAATCATGAATATTTGAACCTGCAGGACAAGAAGGAGCTTCTTAAGAAAAAAGAAGAAGACTTAAAGAATCGACTCAATGTGTTGGAACCATTTTGTCCGTTAGAGGTAGATTTGAACAAAGTAACACATTATCGTTACATGAAAGTACGTTTTGGGCGGGTTGCAGTAGATTATTACCGCCGATTAGAAAAATACCTGTTTGAAGACTTGAATGCGGTCTTTATTGAAGGTATAAGAAATGAAAATTATGTATATGGAAGCTATTTTGTTTCTAATGCGGAAGCAAGTAAAGTAGATTCTGTATTTAACTCGCTTCATTTTGAGAGAATCAATCTCCCGACGGAGGCGGTCGGAACTCCGGCACAGGCTTGTGAGGATCTGAAAAATCAGATGGAAAGTACACACAAAGAGATTGAAGGTCTGGAACAAGAAGTGGACCAGCTTATGAATCGCTACGCAGCGAAAATCTTAGGCGCACAGAAGCGGCTGGAAGAGCTTTCTAATATTTTTGACGTAAGAAAGATGGCGGCAAGAATTGAGGAAGCTGATACCAGAGAAGACTACTATATTTTGTGCGGATGGATGGGCGAAGATGATGTGAAGAAGTTCCTCGAAGAGACGAAGAACGATGACCGCATCTTTATTGTCGTTGAGGAAGACAGGGAGAAATATTTCGGCGATCCCCCGACAAAGCTCAAAAATCCGAAGTTTTTCAAACCATTTGAAATGTTTATCAGAATGTATGGGCTTCCTTCGGCGAATGAGATGGACCCGACCATTTTTGTGGCGCTTACTTATACCTTTATCTTCGGCGCCATGTTCGGCGATGTAGGGCAGGGATTCTGTCTGTTTGTGATCGGCGGAATTCTGTATCTGACGAAGAAAATGAACCTTGCAGGAATCATATCTGTGGCTGGACTTTTTTCTATGTTTTTCGGATTTATGTTCGGAAGTATATTCGGATTTGAAGATATCATAGAGCCTATCTGGCTGCGACCTGCGGAAGCTATGACAAATCTTCCGTTTATCGGTCAGCTCAACACAGTATTCATTGTGGCGGTTGCTTTTGGTATGGGACTGAATATTCTTGTGATGATCTTCCAGATCATCAATTCCATAAAGTCCGGGGACAAAGAAGAATTATGGTTCTCGCACAACGGAGTTGCCGGACTTGTGTTTTATGGATTCTTAGTGGTAACAATTGTACTGTATATGACAGGGCATAAAGTGCCGGGCAATATTATGATGGCGCTGTTCCTTGGAATTCCAATCCTGATGTTTGTGTTTAAAGAGCCTCTTGGCAATCTTGTAAAGCACAATCATAAAAAGATTGAAGGCGGAAAAGGAATGTTCTTTGTGCAGGGATTCTTTGAACTGTTCGAGACGCTGCTCAGTTATTTCTCAAACACACTGTCCTATGTACGTATCGGTGCATTTGCAGTGAGCCATGCTGCCATGATGGAAGTGGTGCTTATGTTATCGGGAGCGGAAACCGGAAGCCCGAACTGGTTAGGCGTTATCGGAGGAAATATTTTCGTATGTCTGCTGGAAGGACTGGTTGTCGGAATTCAGGTATTGAGACTTGAATATTATGAGATGTTCAGCCGATTCTATAAGGGAAGCGGAAGAGAATTCAAACCATTTAACGAACATAGAAAAATACAATAATATTGCATAGATTAAGGAGGATATAAAATCATGACATTAGCAGTAAAATTATTACTTATCGGAGCCCTTGTACTTGGCATTGTGATTCCATTCGGTTATTTTCTTCTTGGAGAGAAAACAAAGAAGCGTTACAAAAGAGCGATCGGAGCAAATGCGTTCTTTTATTTCAGTGCATTTGTGATTGCCGGTATTATGATGTTTAGTGGAGATCCGGTTCATGCAGCAGAGGCAGCAGGAACAGCAGCATCTAACGCAACCGGATTTGGTTACCTTGCCGCAGCACTTTCAACCGGTTTATCTTGTGTGGGCGGTGGTATTGCCGTAGCAAGTGCCGCATCAGCAGCGCTTGGTGCAATCAGTGAGGATTCTAGTGCACTTGGTAAATCACTGATCTTCGTAGGTCTTGCAGAAGGTGTATGTCTGTACGGACTGATCATCTCCTTCATGATCTTAGGTAAATTGTAAGATGAAGATGTATCTGATCAGTGATAATGTGGATACGCTGACAGGAATGCGGCTGGCAGGTGTGGACGGTATTGTAGTGCATGAAAGAGGAGCACTTCGTACTGCCATCGAAACTGCCATGGACGATAAAGAGGTAGGGGTGATCCTGCTCACAGAGAAGTTCGGGCGGGAGTTCCCGGATCTGATCAATGAGATTCGTATGGAACGTACCATGCCGCTATTGATTGAGATTCCTGACAGACACGGAACCGGACGTAGAAAAGACTTTATCACATCTTATGTAAATGAGGCAATTGGTTTGAAACTGTAGAGAAGAGGTGACATTTTTGACCTTAGAAGAGAAGATCTTACATTTGCGCGTAGCAGCTATGGAAGAAGCAAGGGCAGAGGAAAATGCCATTATGAAACGCCATGAGGATGCACTGCGCGGAGTGTTTGAACAGCATAAATTAGAAAGAAAGCATCAGTCTGAGCTTCGTATCAAGTCTGAGACTGTAAGTACCCGCCAGCAACTGAATATGGCAGTGTCCAAAGCGCAGCTTGAAATGAAGCGGGAAGCAGGGAAGAAGCATAAGCTTTTGAAAAAAGCTCTGTTTGCAGAAGTGGAAGAAGAGCTTCAGAATTTTATGAAAACAGAAGAATATCTTGAACTTCTTGAAAAATATATTGAGAAGGCTGCAAGATTTGCGGACGGGGAAGAGATGACGATTTATATTAATCAGACGGACGCAGATAAAAAAGAGTATCTGGAAAAGGATACAGGTATGAAGCTTACAATCAGCACAGAAGATTTTGTCGGTGGTATCCGGGCAGTGATCCATGAGAAGAATATCTTGATCGATCACGCTTATAAGGGTGCGCTGGAAAATGAGTACCATAATTTCTTGTTCAAGGGAGGTGCGGGAATTGGATAGTGTAAAGACAGGAAAGATCTACGGCATCAATGGTCCCGTTATCTATTTAAAAGGAAAATATGAGTTTAAAATGTCAGAAATGGTATATGTCGGGAAGGAACGTCTGGTTGGAGAAGTTATTTCTCTCGATAAAGATCTGACAACGATTCAGGTGTATGAAGAGACATCAGGACTTCGTCCGGGCGAGGAAGTGGTATCTTCCGGTGATGCAGTGTCAGTCACGCTGGCTCCCGGAATTCTTGACAACATTTTTGACGGTATTGAAAGACCGCTGGAGCGGATCGCAGATACCGGCGGTTCTTTTATCACCCGTGGCGCTAACGTAGATTTTCTGGACCGCACCAGATTGTGGGATACTCATATCACCGTTGCAGTCGGTGATACAGTTCACGGAGGAACGATCATTGCAGAAGTACCGGAGACTCGCGCGATCGTACACAAATGTATGGTGCCTCCGAACGTAGATGGTGTAGTCGTATCCGTTGTGGAAGATGGACAATATACAATTGATGACGTGCTTGTGACAATCGAATTGACAGATGGTGGAAAGAAAGAGCTGACGATGACGCAGAAATGGCCGATCCGTGTGCCAAGACCGGTGCATAAGAGATATCCGGCAAGTGTGCCTTTGATTACAGGTCAGCGTATTCTGGATACAATGTTCCCAATCGCAAAGGGAGGAACAGCAGCAATTCCGGGTGGTTTCGGAACAGGTAAGACGATGACGCAGCATCAGATCGCAAAATGGTCCGATGCGGATATTATCATTTATATCGGCTGCGGAGAGCGTGGAAATGAGATGACACAGGTTCTGGAAGAATTTTCAGAGTTGATCGACCCAAAGAGCGGCAATCCTCTGATGGACCGTACGACATTGATCGCCAATACATCCAATATGCCGGTGGCAGCCCGTGAAGCTTCTATTTATACAGGGCTTACATTGGCGGAGTATTACCGGGACATGGGCTATGATGTGGCGATTATGGCAGACTCTACTTCCCGTTGGGCAGAGGCTCTGCGTGAGCTGTCAGGACGTCTGGAAGAGATGCCGGCAGAAGAAGGATTCCCGGCGTATCTGGCATCCAGACTGTCTGCGTTCTATGAGCGCGCGGGAATGATGCAGACGCTGAACGGGGCAACCGGTTCGGTGTCCATTATCGGAGCAGTATCTCCTCAGGGTGGTGACTTCTCGGAGCCGGTCACACAGAATACGAAACGTTTTGTGCGATGTTTCTGGGGACTTGATAAATCCCTTGCCTATGCAAGACATTTCCCGGCAATTCATTGGCTGTCCAGTTACAGCGAATATTTAAACGACCTGAGCGGATGGTATTTTGAAAATGTATCGCCGAAATTTGTCGATTACCGAAATCGTCTGATGTCACTTCTCAATCAGGAGAGCAGTCTTATGGAAATTGTAAAACTGATCGGCGGAGACGTACTCCCTGATGATCAGAAGCTGATCCTTGAGATTGCCAGAGTGATTCGTCTTGGATTTTTGCAGCAGAACGCATTCCATAAGGATGATACTTGTGTATCAATGGAGAAGCAGTTTAAAATGATGGATGTGATCCTGTATCTGTATAAAACCAGCAGAAAGCTGGTTGCCATGGGAATGCCGATGTCTGTACTGAAGGCAGAGGGAATCTTCGATAAAGTGATCGCGATTAAATATGATGTGCCAAATGATAATCTGCAGATGTTGGATATGTATAAATTGCAAATTGATGAATTTTATAACAGAGTCATCGAGAAAAACGCGTAAAGGAGGGACTGATTATGGCAATTGAATATCTTGGCTTAAGTAATATTAACGGTCCTCTGGTTGCGCTGGAAGGCGTACAGGATGCGTTTTTTGATGAAATTGTAGAATTTGTTGTAGATGGAAATATCCGCAAGATGGGGCGTATCGTAGAGTTGAATGAAGATAAAGCAATCATTCAGGTGTTTGAAGGAACAGACAACATGTCTCTTGTCAACACACATACGAAGCTTACCGGACATCCGATGGAAGTGTCCGTGTCACCGGATATGCTGGGACGTACATTTGATGGAATCGGCCGTCCGATCGACCATCTCGGCCCGCTAAATGCAGCGGATAAGCGTGATGTTAATGGACTCCCGTTGAATCCTGTAAAACGTGAATATCCAAGAAACTACATTCGCACAGGTATTTCTGCGATTGATGGTTTGACCACTTTGATTCGTGGTCAGAAGCTTCCGATCTTTTCCGGAAATGGACTTCCGCATGATCAGCTGGCTGCCCAGATTGTTAAGCAGGCTTCGCTGGGGGATGACGCGGAAGGAGAATTCGCAGTTGTGTTCGGTGCAATGGGTGTAAAGCATGACGTGGCAGAGTTCTTCCAGAAAACATTTGAGGAAAGCGGAGTATCCGATCACGTGTGTATGTTCTTAAATCTGGCAAATGATCCGGTGGTAGAGCGTCTGATCACACCCAAGGTCGCATTGACAGTTGCGGAATATCTTGCGTTTGAATGCAATATGCACATTTTGGTTATTTTGACAGATATGACTTCTTTTGCGGAGGCGATGCGTGAAGTTTCTTCTTCCAGAGGAGAGATTCCGTCAAGAAAAGGATATCCGGGCTACTTGTACAGTGAGCTTGCAACGATTTATGAGCGTGCGGGTATTGTAGAAGATTCAACCGGATCTGTGACACAGCTTCCGATTCTGACGATGCCAAACGATGATATTACACATCCGATCCCGGACCTTACCGGATATATTACAGAGGGGCAGATTGTATTGGACCGTAATCTCCACGGGCAGGCAGTGTATCCGCCGATCAGTATCTTACCGTCTCTGTCACGTCTTATGAAAGACGGTATCGGAGCGGGATACACAAGAGAAGATCATCAGGATCTGGCAAACCAGTTGTTCTCTTCTTACGCAAAAGTAGGAGAGGCAAGAAATCTTGCTTCTGTTATCGGTGAGGATGAACTGTCTCCGATCGATAAGAAATATCTGAAATTCGGTGAAGAATTTGAGAAAAGATATATTGGTCAGGGACCAACTGAGAATAGAACGATTCTGGATACATTGAATCTTGGATGGGAGCTTCTGGGACTTCTGCCGAAGGAAGAGTTAGACAGAATTGATACAAAACTGATCGATAAATACTATCAAGGCGAAGCAAACTAGCGGCTGCGAAAGGAGGCAGTGTATGGACCCGCGGGAATTTCCTACAAAAGGTAACCTGATGCTGGCGAAGAATTCACTTGCATTGGCACATCAGGGCTATGATTTGATGGATAAAAAAAGGAATATTCTTCTGAAAGAGCTGATGACGTTGATCGATGAAGCCAAGGATATACAGGAGAAGATCGACACGACATTTACGAAAGCATACGCATGTCTTCAGAGGGCGAATATCGAACATGGAATCAGTAAAGTTGAAGAACTTGCATTTACAGTTCCGATTGAAGATTCGGTTCGCATTCAGACAAGAAGTATTATGGGAACGGAGATTCCACATGTAAAACATGATGACAAGAAAAATGTGCTGACATATTCCTTTGGAACAACTCACGAATCTATTGATATTGCGCGAGAAGCATTTCGTGAAGTGAAAGAACTGACATTGAAATTGTCAGAAGTGGAAAATGCGGCATACCGTCTTGCTACCAATATTAAGAAGACACAAAAGCGTGCCAATGCCCTTAAAAACATTACGATTCCAATGTATACGAATCTTGTATACACGATTAACAATGCGTTGGAAGAGAAAGAAAGAGAAGAATTTACCAGACTGAAAGTCATCAAGAAAATGAAGGGATAAAAGAGAAGGAACTCAGCATGAAGCTGAGTTCCTTTTTTGTGGTTTATATTACAATTTCTTTGATTTCTCGGCGGCTTTGTTGATGCAGTCGATAACGGCGCCTCTCATGCCACCGCGTTCCAATGCTTCGCAGCCCTCAATAGTTGTGCCGCCGGGAGAAGTTACCATATCTTTTAATTCTCCGGGATGGATTCCCTTTTCCAAAATCATTTTTGCAGTTCCAAGGCAGGTCTGTGCAGCAAGGCGGTAAGAGGTTGCTCTTGGAAGCCCCTGTTTTACACCACCGTCAGCCATAGCTTCAATAAACATAGCTACAAAAGCAGGACCGCCTCCGTTTAAAGCACAGGCAGCATCAATCAAGTGCTCCGGCACCATTTCGATAATTCCGATGGCACTGTAGATGGATTTGGCAATTTCCAGATCTTCCGGAAGAAAATCATTGTCGGAACAGATAGCAAAAGCGCCTTCAAATACCATTGCCGGAGTGTTCGGAAGAAGGCGGAGAATGCGAGGAGTTCCGTCGATCATTGCACGCAGACGTTCTACGGTGACACCTGCAACGATGGACATCATGGATTTTCCATCCAACGCTTTCTTGCACATGGCGAGCGCTTCGGCAGCATTTTGCGGTTTTACTGCTAACAATATAATGTCACTTTTTGCGCACAGATCCTCATCGTCAGCTGCCAGATGAACACCCCATTCCTCTGCCTTTTTCATCATGGCAGGATTGATATCGTAAACATATGCGTTTCCTTTGTCGAGAACTCCACTTTCCAGAGCACCGTAAAGGATGGCGCCGCCCATATTTCCACATCCAATGAATCCGATTTTTTTATTTATCATAATCAAATACCTCCTTAGTCTGTTATCTTGTGAAATTCCCAAGCTTCTTTTAATTTTTCCGGTTGCTCAAGCAATAATTTCGTTCCTTCTGCCATACATCTGGCAGCATAGAGCATTCCTTTCTGACCGATACTCATTCCTGCCTGTTTTGCAGCAGCCCAGTGGTGAAGGGGTGTTCCCTTGCACATAGTGGCTGCACTGATGGTGATAAGAGGAACAGCGTGGCTTACTTCTGCGGCGTCTGTTCCGATGGAGATGGGTACGGGAGCCGGTTCCAGAGGTTCCAGTCCGGTAAAATAGATTCCGTTATTAGGAAGATTGGCTTCTTTGCTTATGTTTGCAGCGAAGCTCAATTCTTCGTCCGTATATTCCGGCGTTGGAATCTCTTTCATTGCCTGATAATAAAGTTCTGCCAGAACACGATTTACCTTCATCTCTTTGCAGCTTCCAAGAAGTTCAATGTCTACGGTGGTTCCGGTCATAAGAGCTGCGCCTTTTGCACAGCTATCTACCCGCTGGCTTACGTCTTCTGTCCGTGAACGTTTGCTGGAGCGGATGAAATAATTGGTTTTGGCAAGGTCAGGTACTACATTGGCGGGTTGTCCATTATCTATGTACGCGTAATGCATACGGACGTCCGTGGGAACGTGTTCCCGAAGATAATTGACGCCGATGTTCATAAGTTCCGCGGCATCAAGGGCGCTGCGTCCATTTTCCGGATTACGGGAGGCGTGAGCGCTGACACCGTGGAATGTATAATTTTTAATATCCTGCGACTGCCAGATATCATTGCTGATTCGGTTTCGGTCAAAGGGATGCCATGTGACTGCCACATCCAGATCTTGAAATACGCCTTGCTTCATCATTACGATCTTGCCGGACATAATCTCTTCTGCCGGACATCCATAGACGCGGATGATGCCGGATGCGCCAGTTGCTTCCATGTCTGCTTTTAGAGCGCATGCGGCGGCCGCGACACCGGTGCCGAGAAGATTATGTCCGCAGGCATGTCCGAGTTCTGCAAGGGCGTCATATTCTGCCAGAAAACCGAGAACAGGCTTTCCGTGTCCCCATTCTGCAGTAAATGCAGTGGAGACGCCTGCGGTTTCTTTGGAAATGTGGAACCCTTGCTGCTCCAGATAATTGCTTAAATATTTTGAGGATAATTCCTCTTTGTAGGCGAGTTCCGGGTGTTGGAAGATATAATCGGCGGCTTGTATCAGTTCCAATTCATGATCTGCCAGCCATGAGGAAATGCTAGATTGCTGTTTCATATTGATCCTCCGCGTTAGTTCTCGGGATAGACACCATCAAGAACATTCAGATATTCCTGTCCAAATGTATCTACATAGTCTTTTAAAGCCCGGTCAATGATCTTTTGTCCGACTTCACCGAGTTTGTCAATCAGTGTTTTTGAAATCGTATATTTCAGATGGGCAGTATGGTAATTAAAATCTTTCATACAGGAAGTGCCCAGCTCTTTTTTCTTTGCGGCGAGAAGTTCATTCTCCTCATCGGTTAAAGGATAGCCCCAGTCAAATTCACAGCGTTCGCCGCCCCAACTCAAAGAAGTGGTTGTAGGCGTGCAGACAAAATCAGATCGAAAACCTTGGTAAACGGCGTTGTCAACATTGACACAATAATATTTACCGTATTCTGTAAGGTTATGCTTTTTCCAAGCATCACACCAAGCACATTTTGAAATGTAGGTCTGTAATGTGGGCTGAGTTCTCAACTGTCCGAACTCCATCTGACCGTCATAGTCGGGTTTCCATTCTCCGTAGGCTTGATTTGTCATAGTGTTCAGCTCGTCACCGTGAGCCAGAGCGTTGGCAGCCATGCGTGCCCCTCTTTCATTACCGTATGTAGTCATGCCTTCGAGAATTGCTTCTTTTCCGGCGTCTCCGCACTCCAAAATAGCTTCTTTAGCGAGGAGAGCGAAAAGAATGGCATGATGTTCGATTTTGCAGGAAACGGTATTCTGCATAGTAACACTTCCTTTCGATAACATGAATTATAATTTAAGGAAAGTATACTATAAATTCTGAAAAAAGTATAGAAATCAAAGAAATTGAAAGAATTAAAATTCCTTACTGCGGAGGGAAAAACAGAGCGATATCCGGTGGATAACAGGTAAAGACAAAAAAGCATATGGATAATAAAATCCATAGAGAGAAAACGACTTCTTGTGTAGGAGGGAGAAGTCGTTTTCTCTGAAAGTATTGGCTTATATAAAACACAAAAATAACGCTGAAAACAAAAATAGTAAGATCAGCAATTAAAAAATGTCTTCCGATGATACCCGTGTAGGTATAGAAAAGAATCAGTGTGGCAAACATCGCACAGATGATGCCGAGGAAACGGTGATAGAAAAAGGCTAGTACCGGAGGGCGCTTTTGATACCAATTTAAAATCGTAATAAGAAGAAAAGGGAAAAATAATAATTTCAAATGTTCCCAGACGGATTCATTGACCGGACAAAACAATGCAAAGATAACGCGTTTCCCGGAAAATTCATATAGAAAATGTGACAGACTTCCCAGTATGATTACCGTTAATATAGATAGCTTGTCCTGTTGGAAAATATCTTTTTGAAATAACTTTTTTGAAGAGAAATACATAATGCCAACCTCCCGTTAGTAAATTGTATGAGAGGAGTAAAAAGAATATGCGTAGATCCGAAAGGTTTTAACGGGAAATCAGAAAAAAGTTGACAAAAACAGTAAAAAAATATAAAAAAACACTTGCTTTTTTACAAGGTATACTATATAATAATTTTTGCGTCATAAAGAAGTAACAAAACTAAATAACGCATGCGCGATTAGCTCAGTTGGTAGAGCACCTGACTCTTAATCAGGGTGTCCAGGGTTCGAACCCCTGATCGCGCAGTAGGAAATCGCTGTTTTTGCGGACTTGAGAGCCGTGGGGACGGTGATTTTTTTGTGCGGAGAAATAGCGTATTTTTAAGTTTTTTAAATTTACAGAAAATAGTTTTGCTGAATGAAAATTGTGAGTGTTATACAAAAAAATATAATGAATATTGTTAATATTTATGATTGACTTATCAAATATATATGTTATTATTTAAACATAAAAACGTTTGCGCAAACGATTTCTTTAGAAAAAAGGAGAAGAAAATGCAGAAAAACCAGATGTCATTTTTAAAAAATTTTACAACAGTTTCTGATGCCAGAACAGCTCGTGTTTCCAGCTGGGACCAAAGCGGACGAAATAAGGATTATTGGCTCGTAGAAGCAGGGAAAACAGTAACTATAACAGATATAGATGGACCGGGATGTATTAATCATATATGGGTCACGTCATTTTGCAGGGAAATATTAGGACCATCCATTCAGCATCCGGTATTGGGAAGCTCAGTAGCACCCGTTACAGAAATGGAAAATGCAGAGGGGGTTAATTGGGAAATTAATGATCCTGATTATTATCGAAAAGTTTTAATAAAAATGACGTGGGATGATTTTGATGGACCAAGTGTTCTTACTCCATTGGGCGATTTCTTTTGTATTGGTCATTCTATGCCGGCAAGTTTTTCATCATTGCCATTTAATGTATCATCTCGTCCGTGTGAAGAAAGAACTTTTGGTGGGACAGCGGCTATGAATTGTTATTTTCCTATGCCATTTAACAAGCGGGCTAAGATAGAGATCATTAACGAGAATGAAAGACCATTAGGATTATTCTTCCATGTAGACTATGAATTATATCATGAGGAAACAAAAAATATTGCCTACTTTCAGGCTGCGTGGAGACGGGACATGCCTTGTGCTGGATGGGGAAACGACCTTTGTGTTAATTCTCCAGAGGTGAATAGCGTGCCAAATTTAGACGGGAAAGATAATTTTCAAATGTTAGATGTGAAAGGTCGGGGCCATTATGTGGGTTGTAATCTTTCCGTGTTACATTTTCAAGGAAGTTGGTGGGGAGAAGGAGATGATATGATATGTATTGATGATGAAGAGGTTCCCAGCATTAATGGAACTGGAGCAGAAGACTATTTCAATCATGCCTGGGGAATGCAGAGAAATCAGTCCCCATATAATGGGACAATCATACATGACGGGGATACGAATGGGTATCAAGTAAGTTATCGCTTTCATTTAACAGATCCGATACATTTTAAAAAGCATATTCAGATTAGTATGGAACATGGTCACGCGAATCATTTATCAGACGATTGGGCATGTACAGCATATTGGTATCAAATGGCTCCGGTAACGGAAGTTGCGATACAGCCTGTAGAAGAAAGACTTGTGTTGAAACGAACATTTAATATGCCGGAACCCAAAAAAGAAGCTGAAATAACTTTGGAAATGAAAGAAGCATATCGGGCCAGAAATGAAAGAATGAAAGAATACGAACGAAATAAGGGAGAACAAGTACGGTTAAATTGCTCTAGGACGGCACCGTCAGAGGAAGGAAACAGGGCATTGGCACGAAAGGTAAAAAGTCAATTTGATCAGGAAAGGAGATAATATATGAAATATAAAAGATTGGTAGCGGCGTTGGCTGTAATAAGCGTCTGTTCTACAGTATTAGTTGGCTGTGGTGAAAAAGGGAAAAATGAAGATAAATCAGAAAAAAATGCTGAATCAGTATTGACATTTTGGGATTTTCATACAGGAACAGAGGCTGAAGTTATTGAAAATATGATTGATGAGTATAATGCTTCGCAAGACAAAGTGAAAGTAGAATATTCCAGTGTGAATCAGACAGATTATACGACTACGCTGGTTACAACAGCATATGCAAACGGTGAATGTCCCGACATTCTTTGGGTAGAGCCAGCAACCTTTAAAAAGTTTACTGATGCAGATATGCTTACCGATCTTACGGAGTATTATTCGGATGATCTGAAAGAAGATATGCTTCCTTCTTTTTTAGAAGCAGCAACGGGAGAAGACGGGAAAATGTATACGTTGCCATTTGAATGTGAAACATTAGGTCTCTTCTATGATGCAGATTTATTAGAAGAAGCAGGAGTAAAGCCTCCGAAAACGTGGGATGAGTTGTTGGAAGCAGCTAAAAAATTAACTACAGATGAGCGTTATGGTATTGCGCTTCCGGTTGAAAAAACACCTTATACGTTGTTTAATTGGTGGGCATTTATGAGAATGGCAGGAGCAGATTTATATGATGATGAAGGAAATGTAACAGCAGGTTCTAAAGAAATGGTGAATGCAATGGAGTTCTGGGGAGAATTTTATAAAAAAGGATATTGCCCAAGTTCTCTGCAAGACGGACCGTGGAGTATTGATAATATAGCCAATGGGGTTGCAGCGATGCAAATAGGCGGCACCTATATGATAAATGCAGCAGAAGAATATAATAAAAATGGTCATAATATTCAGGTTGTGCCGTTACCATCACCGGATGGAAAAACATCTCAGACAGCGGCGGGAGGACAGATGCTTGGTGTCTGTAGTCAGAGTGAAAATGTAGAAGCGGCAGCTGAATTTATTTTCTCATGCTTTGGAAGTGAGGATATTACTTACAATACAAAATGGTGTACGGAGGCAAAGTTTGCATATCCTACAAGACAATCCGTTATTGAAGCGAATCAGGAGGTATTTGAAGAAGGGATAAAGGCTACATTTACGGAGTTTTATGATACGGCAGTACCAGAGCCAGTCTATTCTTCTGAAGAAACGGATATTATGGGAGATGCTTTGCAATCTATAATGTTTGGAGGTAATTCGGCAGAAGATGCAGCGAAAAGCGAAGCAGAACAATTAGAAGCGCTAAAGTAATATGAGGTGGGATTATGGGGCAGAAAAGCATGATATCGAGAAAAAAGTTAAAACAATCTGCAGTGACGTATTCATTTGTACTTCCAGACTTTATAGGACTCTTAATTTTTATTATTATTCCTATAATGTATTCATTGTATATGAGTCTGTATAACTGGAATTTTGCGAATGTAAAAGAATTCATTGGGTTACAAAATTATATAACGATGTTTCACGATATGGCATGGTGGAATTCGTTGATGAGAACATTTAAGCTGACGTTGTTGTATGTACCTGCGCTATTTAGTTTTTCCATACTTTTCGCGGTATTGATCGATCGGGTAAGAAGTAAAAAAACAGCAGGTTTTGTGAAGACGGCTTTTCTGCTTCCATATTCTATCACATCAGTTATAGCGAGTTGTTTATGGATGTTTTTATATATGGATCGCACAGGATTTATCAATATTTTCCTAAAGACGATCAACATTGAGAATCAGAAGTTTTTAGGCTCTACGACACAAGCTATGGCGTGTATTGCTGTTGTGCTGTTATGGATTAACATGGGCTATAATATTATCTTGTTTTTATCTGCGATTAAAGATATACCAGAAAGTTATTATGAAGCGGCAAAACTGGATGGCGCAAATAATTGGAATATATTCTGGAGAATTACATTTCCGTTATTAAAACCGACAAGTATATTTGTACTTATTACATCTGTGATAGCATCGTTCCAATGTCTAGACTTAATTATGGTTATGACGGGGGGAGGACCTGCAAAATCTACAGAAGTAGCCAGTCTTTATATTTATAAACAGTCTTTTGAAATGATGAAAGCAGGATATGGGGCAGGATTATCTGTGTTCATGTTTTTGATTATGACAATTTTAGCAGTAGTAATGTTGAAGTTGAATGGAAAGGAGAGCAAGTGAAATGAAGACAAAGAAGAATCGTGCTTTATCAGTAGTGCTTATTTTCCTTGGAATCGTAATGTTGTTTCCGATTTATATTCTGTTTATGGTTAGTTTTCGAAATGAGCATACAATTTTTCAAGCTTCGATGATTACTGCAAATCCATCGTTGGAAAGTATACAGACAGCATTAACTATAGATTTTATCCGTGCGCTTGGCAATTCTTTTCTGATCGCGATTAGTGTTACTTTAATTGCACTAGTTTTACATGCAATGTGTGGGTATGCGTTTGCCAGAATGAAGTTTGCCGGGAAGAAAGTGATGTTTACCATTGTTATTAGTACTTTAATGATACCAGTATCGTCTATTTTAGTACCATTATTTATGATTTGCAAACAAATGGGGATTACCAATACATATGCGGGGATATTATTACCAGCTTTATTTAATGCGTATGGAATATTTTTATTTCGTCAGTTTTACCAGAGCTTTCCGGTAGAACTGGAAGAAGCTGCAAAGTTGGATGGCTGTTCTACCTACAGAATGTTTTTTACAATTATATTTCCTTTATCTAAGCCGATTATTATTCCCTTGTGTATAGCATTTTTTCTGGGAAACTGGAACAATTACTTATGGCCGCTGATTGTTAATAAAAATCCTGAGTATCAGACAATTATGGTCTATCTTGCTAATATGGTGGGAGGATATAACACAAAATGGAATGTAGTGATTGCAACAGCAATGCTGGCGTGTCTTCCTGTATTTTTAATTTCTTTATTTTTGCAGAATCATCTGCAGAACAGCATAAAAATGTCGGGAATTAAATAGAAAGGAAAAAGCAATGATAAAATTAGAACATATGATCCACTATACGCATAAGACAGGAAGTATAGATAAAATACGTAAAATAGAAATGAAGGAAGAAGGAATGCAAATAGAGTATTGTTTGGAAAATACAGAAAAAATTTGCATACAGTCGGAAACGGAATCATTTTTTAATCCTTTACAAATTGCCGAAGTGTTCAAAAGGCAACTTATACAAAGAGATGTGAGTGGGACATTCGCAGGTGATTTGAAATACATATATACATGGAAAAAAAATAAACAAACCTATTTTGTGGCATTAACTGAGTCAGATGAAGAGAGAAATTATTTCAGTATTATATATATATTAGATGAAAAAAATAAAAAGAAACCATCAAGGCATTTGTTGAACCATCGGATTTGGGAACGGGAATTTTTTGATGAAAATGGCGATAAAGTTTATCCGTTGCGTTTTCGGATTACTCCGGGTGAGTGGCCGGATATAAAGATAAAAGAAGCAGATTTTACAGATCAGGATATAATATCATATGCTTTTGAAGTTCATTTTACTTTTGATGATGTGTGTGATGAAGAGATAAAAATAAAGCTGCCGTATCAAGAAATTTTATGGAAGACTAAAGAAAAAAAACTGATATGTCATGGTTATGAAATGGAGGTTCCAAATGTTGAAAAGGCTTGTTTTTCCTGCTTTTTTGATCAATGTGTGACAGAAATTGTATGTGATAATAATGTTTTAATTGTTTTGAATCAAATGTCTAAAAACGACAAAGAAACAGCAGTGAAAAATGTCAGTGGAAATTTAGATAATATTCGAATTCAGAAAGATTACACTCCTCAAATTCAGGTGTTGCTTCAGCATGGAACCGTTGCGACAAAAATTTATGGATTGAGAGGCATTGAATATAGTGATCAGGCAAAACGTAGTTTAAAGCAGATGAAAACAGAGGATAAATTATTATACAAAAACGATCGATTTTCTGTTTTTAGCGATCATATAGAAGATAAAAGTTATGGGAAACCGAATGCGTATATAATCAATCCATATGAGATTGTATCAGTGGATCGTATTGTGGAGGAATTTTCATGGAGAAAAACTAAGTGGGGGGATATGACAAGAAAATCATGGCGCACAGATATATGGAATGCAGATAGTTTTCTGGGGAATTATCCTAGATTGTGCACACAAATAGATGCGTTAGATGCCGTATGGAATCTTGCGATCGGAATTTTTCAACAGTGTACTTATGGAGGATATTCGCTGACGGGGCAAGAGGGAATGTGGCAAGCGGGAATGTTCCAAGGTCCGGGTGAAGGGTTTGGTGTATGGCTTCGGGATTCCGTTCATATTTCTTTGCGGGGAGGAGTGTTGATCGATCCGGAAGTTGCAAGAAGTACGCTTTCCTATGCGGTCAAAAAGGGATTTGATAATGGAAGTGATGGTCCAGCATTGGGAGCAGTTGGAATCTGGGACTATTATCTGGCTACAGGTGATGAAGAAATGCTGTTCGAAAATTATGACGTCCTATTAGATATGACGAGAGAGATGGAGCAGAGATATGATGCAGAATATGATTTGGTAAAAGCGGAACAATCTACGTCTAATGATGCTTTCGAAGAACCAGAAAATGCAGGATTTTCGCTGGGAAGCGAATGCTACTATATGAGAGCGTTTGAATGTATGTCGCAGATAGAAAAAGTAGTCAGAGGTACTACTTCCTATGTACATAAATGGAGAGAAAAATCAAAAAAGATTAAAGAAAGCATTCAAAAAAAATATTGGAATGAAGCTGCCGGTTATTTTACAAGTGGCCCTAGAGGGAGTGAAGCATATCAAAACAAAATGTGGGAAACATCAGGGGAGGAAGCTGTAGTATGGAATAAATTTGGAATTGCTTCAGAGCAACAAAAAAGGCGGGTGTTGTCCCAAGGAATCGAAGAGGCGATGACACCATATGGGCTGCAATTATTTCCACACAGAAAAGATTATAATCATTTTATCGGTTCCGTATGGCCGGTATGGGAATCGGGATTTGCGTCGGTATGTGCAGAGCTACATAGAAAAGACTTATTGCTTATGATGCTTGCGCAGCAAATAAGGACAGCGATCTTACATAAAAATTTTTATGAAGTGCTGGAAGCTGGCAGTGGGAAAAGCTGGAGATGGCCAGGGCAGTTGTGGCATGCGGCGGGATTTGTGGCGCAGGTGTTATATGGACTTTTGGGAATAAGCTATTCAGAGAAAGGAATGAGTTTTAACCCCTGCGTGCCGGAGGTGCTAGGGAATATTTCGATTTCAAACTTAAGATATCAGGATGCGTTGTTGGATATAAAAATAACTGGTACGGGAAAGAAGAAATATGTTATATTAGATAATAAAGAAATCCATTATTTACCAATTGGATTGTCAGGAAAACATACAGTCAGTATAGAAATGAAAAATTAAAGTGATAGAAAGAAAAAGCATATGAGGGCAAAAACAACAATAAAAGATGTAGCAGAAATGGCTAATGTATCAATATCTACAGTTTCGCATGTTTTAAATAATACAAGATATGTAGCAGAAGAAACGAAGAGTAAAGTGTTGGAGGCAGTTGATAAACTCGGCTATTCTCCTGATGCGACGGGAAGAATGTTCCGAACAGGAAAAAGAAAAATGATAGGTTTGATTGTCCCGGATATTACGAATTCCGTTTTTGCAGCATTGATTGAAGACGTAGATGATGTTATTTCGAAAGAAAAATATAATTTAGTTATTTCAAATACTCGTGATAAGTTAGAATTGGAAAAGAAGGCGTTGAGAACACTGTCATCTGGAATTGTAGATGGGATTGTTATTGCATCTACAGCAGATTCCTTTAAGAAAATCAGAAGTCAGATTCCTGAAGGGTTTCCAATTGTATTTATAGACCGTGTGTTTGAGGATCAATATAGGGACAGCGTGATATTAGATTGTCAAGAGGCAACCAGGCAAATGTTGGAAGAAATGATTGACAAGGGACATAAAAATATAGGATTTTTAGTGGGACTGCCTCAAATTAGTCCTACACTTGAGCGAGTAGCAGTGTATCGGCAAGTTTTAAAAGAACATAATATAACGGAGGTGGACAATAATATTCGTTATATACGATCGAAAAAGAAAACGTTTGAAGTTGCTAAGGAGTTGGTAGAAAAAGGGTGTACAGCATTGGTTGCAACCAATACCGCAATGACTCATGATGTATTAAATTATATCGAATCTGCCAATATGAAAATAGGACAAGATATCGTGGTTGGAGGTTTTGTAGATTCCGAATTCGCGAACAGATTCATGAATTGTATTCCTGTTGTATATGAGCCTGTGAAAGAAATGGGATACGAAGCTGGTGGAATGATTTTAAGAAAAATAGAAAAAAATCAAGAGTTTCGCGTAAAAGCACTGAAGTGCATATATCAATCGAATCATTTTGGTGAAAAAGAATAAAAGAGGGATGTTTTTGCTCAAAACATAATGCAAAGGACCGATGGTAAAGTAGTATGCTGTTAAGTCCTTTGCTCTTTTTTGAGGGATAAAATTAGTAAATATTCCTAAAATTGAAAAAAGAGAGATTTTGCTCTTCCCTTTTCTAACGTTTTGATGTATGATAGAAAGCGCACTAGATATTGTGCAAATGATTACATAAAAACTATATTTGGTATACAATGAACGTTATAGAGAGGGAGAGCACAGTATGCAGGTAAAGACAAAGATTATTAAGAGAAATGGCGAAGAGGTAGATTTTCAGAAAGAGAAGATTGTAAATGCCATTAAAGCTGCGAATGCAGAGACGGAAAATATTCACCAGATGAATGATTACCAGATCATGGCGATTGCAGATAATATTACACAGAAAGTACAGGAGTCAACACATACCGTGAACGTGGAGGACATTCAGGATATGGTTGAGACCGGCATCATGGAGATGCGTGGTTATGAAGTGGCGCAGAAATATGTGCGTTACCGCTATAAAAGAGAGATGAGCCGTAAGTCCAATACAACAGACGATGGAATTCTGGCGCTAATCGAACATTTGAATGAAGAAGTAAATCAGGAGAATTCCAATAAGAATCCGGTGATCAACTCTACGCAGAGAGATTATATGGCAGGCGAAGTAAGTAAAGATTTGTCTAAGCGTATTCTTCTACCGGAGGAAATCGTGGAGGCACATGAAGCGGGTATTATTCACTTCCATGATTCTGACTATTTTGCACAAAAAGAACATAACTGTGATCTTATCAATCTGGAAGACATGCTTCAGAATGGTACCGTGATCAGTGAGACAATGATCGAGAAGCCGCACAGTTTCTTTACAGCATGTAATGTTACTACACAGATTGTAGCGCAGGTAGCAAGTAATCAGTATGGCGGACAGTCATTTACATTGGCACACTTGGCTCCATTTGTAGATATCAGCCGTAAGAAGATCAGAAAAGCTGTTATCGCTGAACGTCAAGAATGCCACGAGAGTATGGATGAGGATATTATTAATACAATTACAGAGCGCAGACTTCGTGAAGAAATCAAGAGCGGTATTCAGACAATCCAGTATCAGCTTATTACGTTGATGACATGTAATGGGCAGGCGCCTTTCGTTACAATGTTTATGTATCTGGATGAGGTTCCGGAGGGACAGACAAGAGAAGACCTTGCAATTATCATTGAAGAAGTGTTGATTCAGAGAATGCAGGGTGTGAAAAATGAAAAGGGTGTATGGATTACACCTGCGTTCCCGAAATTGATCTATGTATTGGATGAAGATAATATTACAGAGGATGCGCCTTACTGGTATCTGACACATTTGGCGGCAAGGTGTACCGCGAAGAGAATGGTGCCGGATTACATTTCTGCTAAGATTATGAAGGAATTAAAACAGGGCGAAGTTTATACCTGTATGGGATGCAGATCTTTCCTTACGGTAGAAGATTCACAGAGAAATCCAGACGGAAGTCATAAGTTCTATGGAAGATTTAACCAGGGAGTTGTGACAATCAATCTGGTAGATGTAGCATGTTCTTCCAAAGGGGATATGGATAAATTCTGGGAAATCTTAGATGAGCGTTTGGAACTTTGCCACCGTGCGTTAAGATGCAGACATGAGAGACTTCTCGGAACAATTTCTGATGTGGCGCCGATTCTTTGGCAGTATGGTGCGTTAGCACGTCTTAAAAAGGGCGAGAAGATTGACAAATTGTTATACGGTGGTTATTCTACCATTTCTCTTGGCTATGCAGGTCTGTATGAGATGTGTATGAGAATGCTTGGCAAATCACACACAGATTCGGAGGCAAGTGGATTCGCAATGCAGGTTATGCAGAGATTGAACGACAAGTGTGCAGAGTGGAAAGCGGCAGAAAATATCAGTTATTCCGTGTATGGCACACCGATGGAGTCTACCACGTATAAGTTTGCAAAATGTCTGAAAAAGAGATTTGGTATTATCGAGGGAGTTACAGATAAAAACTATATTACAAACAGCTATCACGTACATGTAACAGAAGAAATCAACGCATTCGATAAGCTGAAATTCGAGTCTGATTTCCAGAAGCTGTCTCCGGGCGGAGCGATCAGCTATGTGGAAGTTCCGAATATGCAGGACAATATTCCGGCGGTGCTTTCTGTTATGCAGTTCATTTACAACAACATTATGTATGCAGAACTGAATACAAAGAGCGATTATTGTGAGTGCTGCGGATACAGCGGTGAGATTTTGATTAAGGAGGACGAATCAGGAAAATTAATCTGGGAGTGTCCAAACTGTGGAAATCAGAATCAGGATAAAATGTCTGTGGCAAGAAGAACTTGTGGATATATCGGAACTCAGTTCTGGAATCAGGGAAGAACACAGGAAATCAAGGATAGAGTGCTGCATTTGTAAAAGAAAATAGTAGCAATAAATATGAGAGAAACCAGATGGTTGACTTGGTGCAGCAATCTGGTTTCCTTTTTTCGTTTATAAAGAATTACTATGTGATCTTCCTATGTGAATTTCCAGTGTTTCTCCATAATTTTTCGGGCTTCGTCTTCGGTGAGTTGGTATTTTTCCTTTATTCTGGAGCGGGTGTCTTGATAATTAAGTCCCATCTCTTGATAGGTTTCCACCGCGGCTTGCTGAAGCCCTTCCGATTTCCCGAGCTTCAGCCCCTCGGATTTCCCAAGCTTCAATCCTTCGGTTCTGCCTCTTAAATCCGCTTCTCTTAACTCCTCGGCAAATAATTCATTTAATGCGTCACACATTTTCTTTTCCACCTCCATCTGTTCCCAGTTCGCGCGTGTGATCAAATTCATCACAGCGGAATAATCTTTTGATGTCCTGTTCTTTTCGTAATTAGACATAAGTGTACGTATTTCTTCTCCGGCTTTTAAGTTGTTCCTCAATGATTGGAGCCAGTAGTTTTCTTCTTTATCCAATTTCGGCAGATATAAAAACTGCATGGGTATGAAGTCTCCAAGATACTGCATTTCGTCACCCAAGGTGATGCGAAGTGCCGCTGAAAAAGCCGGATGCCATTGTAGCTTTCCATTTTTCATGTGTTCTCCTTACAGTATAATACGATTGTTTTTTTGCGTGCAACTGTTGTCTGTATATTTTTAAGAATTAAGAATGGGATTAAAAAATCATTGGAATCACCGCCTCGATCAGAGTTGTTTGAAATAAGTGGATACACCTTGAAATTGGGTGTAGATAAATGTGAAATATTATTGCGTGAATTGGGCAGACTGCCCATGCAAGGATAGGTTTAATGTATCATTTCTGCGATGTTATTGCAATGAAAAATTTGATAACTTAGGGTGACTGTGGACAAGTAGGAATTCTTGATATGAATCTTTAAAAATGATATACTGAATTTGATTTACAAAAAGCAAAAGAATACGAAAAAGTATCAGAAAATGAGAAAAAGGATGATAAAATTATGAATTATGGAAATATAAAAGAATATGATATTGCCAATGGAGAAGGCGTGAGAATCAGCCTCTTTGTATCCGGCTGCCGACACCATTGTAAGGGATGTTTTAATGCAGAAACATGGGATTTTAATTTTGGCCAGCCCTATACGAAAGAAGTGGAAGACAGAATCATAGAGCTGATGAAACCTATGTATGTACAGGGATTTTCTCTTTTGGGAGGAGAACCGTTTGAGCCGGAAAATCAGGTGGAATTGGTGAAACTTCTTCGGAGGATCAAAGAGACTTATCCGGCGAAGAATATCTGGTGTTACACGGGGTATCTCTATGATGTTGATCTGCCGGAAGGTGGCGAAGTGCATACGGATGTGACAGAAGAGATGCTGTCTTATATTGATGTGCTGGTTGATGGAGAATTTGTTCAGGAGAAGAAGGATATTACGCTCAAATTCAGAGGCAGCAGCAACCAGCGGGTGCTAAGATTAGAAAATGGGAAAGTAGTGGAGCATTTATTTGATTCGTAAATGAGGAGGCGTGGCTATGAATCCGGTATATGAAAAGTTATTAAAATGCTATGAGTCTATGAAGGAAGAGATTCCATTTCGCCCGAAGATCGCGTTGATCTTAGGTTCCGGTCTTGGGGATTACGGTGAGGAGATTCGTATTGAGAAAACAATTTCCTATCATGATATCGAAGGATTTCCGGTGTCTACCGTTCCGGGACATAAGGGGAGATTCCTCTTTGGCTATGTGGAAAGTGTTCCGGTGGTGATCATGCAGGGAAGAGTGCATTATTATGAAGGGTATTCCATGACAGATGTTGTGCTTCCGGTGCGCCTTATGAAGCTGATGGGAGCAGAGGTGCTGTTTCTTACGAATGCATCCGGCGGAGTAAATCATGAATTTTCCGCGGGAGATTTCATGCTGATTCAAGATCAGATTGCGGATTTTGTTCCATCACCTCTTATCGGGGCAAATATTGAAGAACTGGGTCCGAGATTTTGTGATATGTCTGAGGTTTATGATAAGAAGCTTCGAGAGATTATCAAAGATACTGCAAAAGAACTGGGTATTCCGCTGAAAGAAGGGGTTTATATCCAGCTTACCGGACCTAACTTTGAGACGCCGGCAGAAGTCCGTATGTGCCGCATACTGGGGGCAGATGCTGTGGGTATGAGTACCGCCTGTGAAGGAATTGCAGCGAATCACATGGGGATGAAGATCTGCGGTATTTCCTGTATATCCAATCTTGCATGTGGAATGACAGAAGAGCCGCTAAGTCATGAAGAAGTGCAGGCAACTGCGGACCGGGTAGCTCCTTTATTTAAGAAGCTGATTACTGCTTCAATCGTAAATATAGCAGAAAGTCTGTAAGTCGCATGAGAAAGGCGGGGGAGCAGAATGAAGATAAGAATATATAATGCGAAGATTCTCACGATGGCAGAGGGAGAAGGTATTATTGAGGGAGAGATTCAGATAGAAGGGAATCGCGTTGCATATGTGGGAACGAGCGGAAGCTTTGATGCCGAGGCATTGCAGAAGGAGTGGGACCGAGAGATTGATGCCAAGGGGAATCTGGTGATGCCGGGGTTCAAAAATGCACATACACACTCAGGAATGACATTTCTGCGGTCGTATGCGGATGACCTTCCACTTAACGAATGGCTGAATGAACAAGTATTTCCGATGGAAGCAAAGCTTACAGAAGAAGACATTTATCATTTGTCAAAGCTTGCCATTATGGAATATCTCACCAGTGGGATTACTGCGAATTTCGATATGTATCTGACCCCGGATGCCATTGCGGAAGCGTCCAAGGACTGTGGATTTCGAACGGTAATCGCGGGGGCGATGAATGATTTTACGCAGTCTCCCGGACAGCTTGCCAACTGGTATGAGAAGTATAATCACGACCATGAGCTTATTTCTTTTTGCCTTGGCTTCCATGCAGAGTACACAACTTCAGAAAAACTGCTGAAAGAGGTAGCGCTTCTGGCACATAATTATCACGCTCCGGTTTATACGCATAATTCTGAGACGGTCAGAGAAGTGGAGGAGTGTAGAGCGCGCACCGGTATGACACCGACCGGATATCTTGAAAGTCTTGGGATGTTTGCATACGGAGGCGGAGGATATCACGGTGTATATCTGACAGAAGAAGATATGGATATTTTTAAGAAGCATGATCTGTCTGTGGTGACGAACCCTGCGTCTAATATGAAGCTTGCAAGTGGAATTGCGCCCATTGCAAGACTTATGGAGAGGGGAATCAACCTTGCGATCGGAACAGACGGACCTGCAAGCAATAACTGTCTGGATATGTTCCGGGAAATGTTTCTCGTGACGGGGCTTGCGAAGCTTAGAGAGAAGGATGCGGCAGCGGGGGATGCAGACGAGGTGCTTCGCATGGCAACCGTTGGCGGAGCGAAAGCGATGGGGCTTAAGGAAAGCGATACGCTGAAAGCCGGGAAGCTTGCGGATCTTATTATGATCGATCTTCACCAGCCGAATATGCAGCCGCTTAACAATATTTCGAAAAATCTGGTGTACAGCGGAAGCAAACAGAATGTGATGCTTACTATGGTAAATGGAAATATTTTATACGAAGCGGGAGAATTTCACGTGGGCGTTGATCCGGATGAGATTTATGATCGGGCGAATCGGATTATAGAGCGGATGAAAAAATTATAAAAGAAGATAGAACAAAGATATATGAAAAGGTGCTTCTCTGTGAAGTGCCTTTTTTATATCAGGAGCAAAAATTTTATTTTCAAAAGAAAAAGTATGTTACAATCAAAAAAGTTCTTCTATAATAGAGGATAAAATAAGAGATATATTGTCTAAAGTGACAGGGAGGATAAATATGTTATGAAGAGAATAATGACAGGACTTGTCGGAATCGTGTTGCTCATTTCTATTATTGTGATAGCTGTGACGGCAGAGGGGGATAAGAGAATAGAAAATGACGGAAGTGAAAGTCAGGAGAAACTTGTCACGATTGGATTTTCGCAGGTCGGTGCGGAATCTGACTGGCGGACAGCTAACTCGATTTCCATTAAACAAACATTTACACCGGAACGGGGATATGATCTTCTCTTTGAGGATGCAAAACAGAAGCAGTCCAATCAGATTATGGCAATTCGCAGATTTATCCAGCAGGAAGTCGATTATATCGTGTTTTCTCCGGTGGTAGAAAGCGGATGGGATACTGTATTGGAAGAGGCAAAACGCGCCGGAATCCCGGTGATCGTGATAGACCGAAAAGTATCGGTAAGAGATACCGGTCTCTACACTGCGTGGATCGGTTCGAATTTTTATCTGGAAGGGCAGAAGGCGTGTAAGGTGCTCAATCATTATGTAGAGGAAAACCAGATACCGGAAGTTAACATTGTAAATATCCAAGGAACACTGGGAGCGACTTCTCAGATTGGAAGAACCAATGCATTAGAAGACGCTGCGGACAAGTACGGGTGGAATCTTCTGGCGCAGGAATCGGGAGAATATACGGAGGCGAAAGCTTATGAAGTCATGACGAAAATGCTGAAAGAGTATGAAGATATTAATTTTGTTTACTGTGAAAATGACAATGAAGCATTCGGTGCAATTGATGCCATTCGAGATGCCGGTAAGACGGTAGGACCGGGAGGAGATATTCAGATTATTTCTTTTGATGCTACACAGGAGGGACTTCGCAGAATGCGAAATGGAGAGATTTTGATAGATGCCGAGTGCAATCCTGAACATGGATATTATGTGGAAAAAGTGATGGAACAGATTGAAGATAAAGAACTCCTTCAAAAAGAATGGAATGTTCCGGAAGAAGTATTTGCAAACATACCGGAGAATTATGAGATTATGCTGGGTGGAAAAAGGTATACCATACAGGCGATTACGGAAGATATTGTGAAGCAGAGAGAGTATTAGATGAAAGAGGACAAAAGATGAGCGGTATAAAAGTATTTCTCGTAGAGGATGAAATGATTATCCGAAACGGTGTAAAACGAAGTATTGACTGGGAAAAAGAGGGTTATGAGTTCGTGGGAGAGGCAAGTGACGGAGAGCTTGCATATCCGCTGATCCTGAAAGAGAAGCCGGATATTATGATTACAGATATTCGGATGCCATTCATGGACGGACTGGAATTAAGCCGGCTGGTGAAGACGGAACTTCCCAATATTAAGATTTTGATCTTAAGCGGCTATGATGAATTTCAATATGCAAAAGAAGCAATTAAAATCGGCGTTACAGATTATTTGTTAAAACCGATCTCTTCGGCAAAGCTTTTGGAGGCGTTGGGGCAGGTGAAAGAAAATATTCTACAGGAGAGAGAAGAAAAGGAACTGCTTCTGCGCTATTCCAGAGATATGCAGGAAAATACAGAGAATGAGAAATCAAAACTTTTTGACAGGCTTATGATTGGCGAGATGTCCATGGGAGAGGCTGTGGAAGAAGGAAAAAAATTCGGATTGAATTTGAGCGCGTCCTGCTATGCCGTATGTTTGTTCAAAATCCTGATGAATTCAGATGAAAAGAATTTACTTGAGCAGACCGTTCAAGCCAGTGAAGAGCTGGAAGGAGAAGTGAAACAAATAGAAGGCGTCTGCATGTTCCAACGAGGCATTTCCGGTCTTGCATTTCTGGTGATGGAAGAAAATGAAGAGAAAATGCGGGAAAAAATTCGTGATTTCAGCAATTGTCTTCACTGCGTAATGGATCAGTGGAAAGAACTCGAGTATTTCGGAGCAGTTGGGAAAAGCGTAGACCGCATTCGCAATTTGAAAGATTCTTTTCGAGAAGCAGACAAAGTATTTGCCTCCCGCTTTACAGAGAAGCCAAAACAGATTTTATCGATTGCAGATCTCCAAGTGCAAAAGGAAGAGGGAGAAGTGCCGGTAAAAGGATTTGTGCAGGTGGGAAAGACGAGAACGGTTCTTGAGAAATTCCTGAATAATGGAACGAAAGAAGAAGTGAACGATTTTTGTGAAGCATATGCAATGCAGCTGGAAAAGGATCACATGCGCTCTGCGATGGTACGGCAATACGTGGTTATGGATATCTGTATTGTGATTTTATCGTTTTGTGAAAAGCTGTCCGATGGCGAGGAATTGCAAAAGGAAGTTCAGGAACTTCAGACAGCCATTCAAAGGAACGGAAATGTTCGTGAAATAAAAGAAAACCTGAAGAAGTTATTGGTAAAAGTAATTGAAGTTCGTGACATGGCAAGCGGAAGACGGTATTCAGATATTATTATGGCTGCCAAAGAGGAAATAGAGAAACATTACATGACAGAGGAAATCTCTCTTAACACAGTAGCAATGCATGTTGGGATGAGTCCCAGCTATTTCAGTTCAATTTTCAGTAAAGAGGCCGGGAAAACGTTTGTAGAATATCTGACGGAAGTGAGAATGGAGAAGGCGCGAGAATATTTGATGTGTTCGTCTATGAAGACTTCTGAAATTGGTTATGAAGTCGGATATAAAGATCCGCATTATTTCAGCTATATATTTAAAAAGACACAGGGGTGTTCTCCGAAGGAATACCGGGCGCGCAGAAAGGGATAGGGCGATAAGGCATGGAAAAAGATAGAAGAAACGTGTCGTTGAACAAGAGACTTGCCATGATTGCTGCTGCGGTATTTGTGCCCATGATTTTCGCGCTGATCTATGGGATGCATGCAATGACGGAGGCTACCAAAACATATACGGAGATTACGCAAAGTATTATTTATGCCAATGACAGTCTGGATTTTAAAGAAACCATGGATTACAGTGCGTATCTGGCGGTTGTGAGAAAAGAAGATTTTCAAGAATTAGGAGTGGGAGAAGTTACGGTAAATGGAATTGTGACGGTGAACCCATACGAAGCCATTGAGGAAATGAAAGATAAATGTAAGAAATTATCAGAGATGACGTCAGTGGAGATCAATCGAAATGAAATCACACGTCTGTCCAATACGCTGAATGCATTGATGATCAATATGAGAACGCTGGAGGATATGATTCAAAACAGCGGGAAATATGAAGATAATATGGAATTTCTGGATGAAAATATTTATATGCTGACAACCATTGTAGAAGAGGGGATTCAGGATTATATTCATACAGAGACGGCGGAGCTTCAGACCGTTTGTGAATTGCAGGAGAAGCACAATGCAAGGATTAGATTACTCTGTATTTTAATTACAGCACTTGCGATCTATGCGGCAGCAATTCTTACGTTCCGGGCCTTTCGAAGCATTACGGAACCGGTTCGAAGATTATGTGGTCTGACGGAAAAGGTAGCGGAAGGAGACTTTAAAGCGAGATCGGAAGGGACAGATATTCGGGAGATTCAAGTTTTGACAGACAGTTTTAACAATATGACCGGAGAGATAGGGACGCTGGTAGATAATATCAAAGAAAAGGAAAAGAATCTCCACCTTATGGAAACGAGACTTCTTCAGGAACAGATCAATCCTCATTTTCTGTATAATACGTTAGATGCGATCGTATGGCTGGCGGAAGATAATCAGAAAGAAGATGTAATCGCTATGGTGACATATTTATCGAATTTCTTCCGAACAACATTGGCACAGGGGAAAGATTTTGTGTCTGTGCATGAAGAGAGTTCTCATATTGAAAGTTATTTGAAGATTCAGGGTTTCCGTTATCAGGACATTATGGAATACGAGGTCGATATGGAAGATAATATTTCGGACTATATGATCCCCAAACTGCTCTTGCAGCCGTTGGTGGAGAATGCGCTCTACCACGGTGTGAAGAAGAAGAGAGGAAAGAGTAGGATTTTTGTCTGGGGATATCGTGAAGGAGTAAATCTTGTCTTCAAAGTAAGCGATAATGGAAAAGGAATGTGCAAAGAAGTATTATCGGCACTTCGAGAAAATATTGAAAAAGGCGTGGCGCAGAAAGAAAATGACAGCTTCGGACTGGCGAATGTCAATCAAAGAATCAAATATTATTACGGAGAGGAGTATGGTCTGGAGATTGAGAGTGAGGAAAATATAGGAACCGAGGCAACGATTCGCCTGCCGGCAAAAAAAATCACACCTTTATCATAAAAAAACACAAAAACACAAAAAAATAAAAAAATTATATACTTTTTACAGAAGATAGCTGGTTTTAAAAGTGCGAAAAAATCCTTATAGTTAACTCAACAACCGGAACGAAAAAAGCAAACCGGAAATTATACAAAGGGAGGATTTTTAGCATGAAGAAAAAAATCGTAAGCATCTTATTATGTGCAGCGATGGTTGCGACAATGGCAATCGGATGCGGGAAAAAAGAAGCAGCTTCTGATGAGGCAGATGCATCAAAAGACGGAGGACTTATCAAAGTAGGCATTATCAATAACGATCCTAACGAGTCCGGATATCGTACAGCAAATGACAAAGATATGAAGGAAATGTTCACAGAAGAGAACGGATACGAAGCTTCCTTCGCATACAGCCTTAAGAATGATGAGCAGATTACATCAGCACAGAAATTCATTCAGGACGGCGTTGACTACCTTCTGTTATCTGCAGCAGATACATCTGGCTGGGATTCTGTGTTAAAAGATGCACAGGATGCAGGAACAAGAGTTATCTTATTTGACCGTACCATCGATGCAGATGAGAGCCTTTATGAAGCATCTATCGTATCTGATATGGAAGCAGAAGGCGAGACAGCTTCTACATGGTTAAAAGACCAGAATCTTGGCGAATACAACATCATCCACATTCAGGGTGTTATGGGATCAGCAGCACAGAAAGGACGTTCTGGAGCACTTGATGCTATGGCGAAAGAAGAAGGATGGAACATTGTAACACAGCAGACAGCAGAATGGAACGCAGAGAAAGCGCAGCAGATTGTTCAGTCTGTTATCGACTCCGGTGAGAAATTCAACGTAATCTACGCTGAGAACGATGATATGGCAAAAGGTGCTGTAGCAGCTCTTGATAAAGCGAACATCTCTCACGGTGTTGACAAAGATGTTGTAGTTATGGGATTTGACACAAACAAATGGGCATTAGAAGAACTGCTTGCTGGAAACTGGAACTATGATGGCCAGTGTAACCCATATCAGGCTTCTTACATTGATGAAGTAATCCAGAAGATTGAAAATGGTGAGAAGATCGAAGAGAAGACCATTGTTATGGAAGAAAAAGGATTCGACGCAGCAACAATCACACAGGAAGATGTTGATACATACGGAATCTAATCTGGGATTGTGAGTAAAAGGTATCTAAGTGACTGACTTAACAGGCGCGGGTTTACCGCGCCTGTGTTACTTTAAAAAGTAACACAGCAAATAAAGGTGAAGAGGTGAATACGCTGGTGAAAGAGAAATCTGTATTAGAAATGAGAAATATACATAAGAGCTTTCCCGGTGTCCGTGCGCTGCAGGCAGTAGATTTTACATTATGCGAGGGTGAGATCCACGCGCTGATGGGCGAAAATGGAGCTGGAAAATCGACTCTGATTAAGGTGTTAACCGGAGTGTATGAGAAAGATGAAGGAGAGATCTATCTGAAAGGGCTTGATAAAGCCGCAGTGATTCGTTCTCCACAGGACGCACAGAACCTGGGTATTAGTACTGTGTATCAGGAAATCACATTATGTCCGAATCTGTCTGTAGCAGAAAATATGTATATCGGACGTGGTAAAAATGTATGTACAAACTGGAAGAAAATGAATGAGGATGCGGATAAGATCCTCAAAGCGCTGGATATTCCGGCAAAAGCAACACAGCAGTTATCAAGCTGTTCAATTGCCATTCAGCAGATGGTAGCAATTGCCCGTGCTGTTGATATGGATTGTAAAGTATTGATCCTTGACGAGCCTACTTCTTCTCTGGATGAGCAGGAAGTTGAAAAGCTTTTCGGATTGATGCGTGACCTGAAAGCAAAAGGTGTTGGAATTATTTTCGTAACACATTTCCTGGATCAGGTATATGAAGTGTGTGACAAGATTACCGTGTTAAGAGATGGTAAGCTTGTCGGTGAATATGAAATCAAGGATCTGCCGAGAGTAAAGCTTGTTGCAACCATGCTCGGTAAGGAATTAGACGATATGTCCGATATTAAGGGCGAACAGAAAGCTTATGAAGGTTCCGACGGAGAGGAACCGCTCTTCGTTGCAGAAGGACTGCAGAGTAATGCAGGTATCAAACCATTTAACTTCTATATCAAGAAAGGTGAAGTGAATGGATTTACCGGACTTCTTGGTTCCGGGCGTAGTGAATGTGTCCGTGCAATCTTCGGAGCAGACAGAGTGATTCACGGAAAGCTTAAGAAGAATGGCAAAGAAGTGAAGATCTCCAAGCCTTTAGACGCTATGAAGCAGGGAATCGCATATCTGCCGGAAGACCGGAAGATTGACGGTATCGTGGGAGACCTGTCAGTAAGAGATAATATCATTCTTGCAGCTCAGGTGCTTCGCGGATTCTTCCGACCATTCTCAAAAGCAGAGAAGAACAAATTTGCAGAAGAATATATCAAACTTCTTGAAATTAAGACGGCATCTGCGGATACACCGATCAAGGCATTGTCTGGTGGTAACCAGCAGAAGGTAATTCTTGCCCGCTGGCTTCTGACACATCCGGAATATCTGATTTTGGATGAGCCTACAAGAGGTATTGATGTAGGTACAAAGGTGGAGATTCAGAAATTAGTATTGAAGCTTGCTTCTGAAGGTATGAGCGTAACATTTATTTCATCTGAGACAGACGAGATGCTTCGTACTTGTTCACGACTGGTTGTTATGCGTGACCGAAAGGTTGTGGGCGAACTGTCTGGTCATGAACTGACACAGAGCAGTATTATGGCGACAATTGCCGGAGGTGACAATTAATTATGAAGAACATTACAAATAAAATGAAAGGAAAGCAGATCTTTATCCCGATCGTGGCATTGGTTCTTCTTGGAGTATTCAACCTGATCGTAGATCCGTCTTTCTATAAAATTACAATGGATGTTAACAGTGCGGGAGATCCGGTATTATCCGGTTATTTGATTACAATTCTGGATTATGGCTCAGAGCTTGCAATTCTTGCCATTGGTATGACGCTTGTGACAGCGGCATCCGGCGGACAGGACATCAGCGTGGGTGCAACAGTTGCGATTGCGGGATCTGTAATCCTTCGTGTACTTTGCGGAACAAACTCTCGCCCGGAAGAACTTCAGGCACCGGTGATCGTTGCGTTTTTAGTAGCTTGTGTGGCTGCAATGTTATGCGGCGCATTTAACGGAATCTTAGTTTCCAAATTTAATATCCAGCCGATGATCGCAACACTGATCTTATTCACAGCAGGACGTTCCATTGCCGCATGGATCAACAACAATGAACTTCCTGTTATCAGTGAAGAATCCTTCGGTATATATGGTGGATTTATTCCGGGAATCCCGATTCCGACACCGGTATTCATTATGCTGATCTGCGTACTGCTTACAGCATTAGCGCTGAAATATACAAACCTTGGATTATATACACAGGCAGTTGGTATCAATGCAAGTTCTTCCAGACTGAATGGTCTGAACCCTGCATTTATCAAATTTATTTCTTTTGTAATCCTCGGACTGTGTGTTGCGGTTGTGGGACTGATCAAAGTAAGCCGTCTGTCTTCGATTAACTATTCTGTAATTGCGAAAGACATTGAGATGGATGCAATCCTTGCGGTTGCTCTTGGCGGAAACTCCTTAAGCGGAGGTAAATTTAACATGACATCTTCTATCTTGGGGGCATATGTTATCCAGTTCCTGACAACAACACTTTACAAATTCAATGTAGAGTCCGCTGCACTTTCTGCATATAAGGCAGTTGTTGTAATTGCACTTGTTGTATTTAGTGCTCCGGCAGTGAGAAAAAAATTTGCTGATTTGACAAAAAAGATGAAACCACAGGCAAAGGAGGCTGTTTAAGATGGCAAAAATGAAAAAGACAGCAACCGGTAAAAATAAATTGAAAAATATGTCTGATACAAATCTGCTCCTGTTGATTACCGTGATTGTATTTTTCTTAATGTATATCGGAGCAATTGTGTTTCAGGGCGGTGGTTTCTTAAAACCACAGACATTCTTTAATATTTTAAATGCAAATGCGGCTCTTTTGATCGCATCCTGCGGACTTAGTATCGTTATGATCACAGGAAGTATCGACATTTCCGTCGGTGGTGTGGCAGCGCTTGTCAGTATGTGCTGTGCGGTATATCTGGATCACATGGGAGGAAACGTAGTCGTTTCACTTCTGATTGCGATCGGAATTGGTCTTGCATTTGGTATTGTACAGGGCTATCTGGTAGCTTACCTTGATATTCAGCCATTTATCGTATCGCTGGCAGGTATGTTCTTCGCCCGTGGTATGACAACGATCGTACATACGAATCCATTTAACGTAGAAAATAAAGCATTTGTAGCGTTGAAAGATACTCGTGTGGTTGTTCCGGGAATGGGAACAGTAAACCGAATCGGGAAATATGTGGATGCCTATGTAGAAATCGGTGTAGTTGTGGCAGTGCTTCTGGTTATTCTCCTGTTCTTTGTACTGCGCTATACGAAGCTTGGAAGAAGCTTCTATGCAGTGGGAGGAAATAGACAGAGCGCTTTGATGCTCGGTATCAATGTAAAGAGAACTCGTTTTCTGGCACATCTTATCTGCGGTCTCTTAGCAGGTATCGGAGGATATGTATATTTCCTTCACGTAGGTTCAGGAGCAGCGTCTCATGCAACAGGTATGGAAATGAACGCGATTGCATCTTCCATCATCGGCGGTACACTTTTGACTGGTGGTGTAGGTAATATCATCGGAACATTCTTCGGTGTGATGTCACTGAGTACAATTCAGAATATTGTATCTTCTGCCGGACTGGATCAGGCATGGTGGACAGGAATTACAGTTGCAGCTATGTTGTGTCTCTTCCTCGTTATCCAGAGTGTGATAATGGCGCGCAAGAGCAGATCTAATTAAGTAAAAAACGATGTGCAGGTCAGAAGAAAAAGATCTGTACATCGTTTTATATGTTTTGAAATATTTATTTTAAAAGAATCTGTTAGAAAGGGAAAACTATGATGAAAATAAAAAAATATCAGTTTTGGTTCTGTACCGGTTCTCAGGATCTGTATGGAGATGAGTGCCTGAGACATGTAGCGGAACACTCTAAGATCATGGTAGAACGTCTGAATGCATCCGACAATCTTCCGTATGAACTGGTCTGGAAACCAACACTTCTTACAAATGAAATGATCCGTAAAACATTTAATGAAGCGAATCTTGACGAAAATTGTGCAGGTGTTATTACTTGGTGCCATACATTTTCACCATCAAAATCATGGATCATGGGGCTTCAGGAATTCAGAAAACCGCTGCTTCATTTTCATACGCAGTATAATCGCGAGATTCCATACGATACCATCGATATGGACTTTATGAATGAGAATCAGGCGGCACATGGAGACCGTGAATTCGGACATATTTTCACCCGCCTTGGCAAAGCAAGAAAAGTAATAATGGGTTATTGGGAAGATGCGGATGTGCAAAAATGTCTGGGTGACTGGATGCGCACGGCGGTCGGCATTACCGAGAGCAGACATGTGCGTGTTATGCGCGTAGCCGACAATATGAGAAATGTTGCAGTTACAGAAGGAGATAAGGTGGAAGCGCAGATCAAGTTTGGATGGGAAGTAGACGCCTATCCGGTCAATGAGATTGTGGAATCCGTAAATGCAGTATCTCAGTCAGATATCGATACATTAGTGGAAGAGTATTATGATAAATACGATATTCTTCTGGAAGGAAGAGATGAAAAAGAATTTCGTCGCCATGTAGCGGTTCAGGCAGGAATCGAGATTGGTTTTGAGAGATTTTTAGAAGAGAAAAATTATCAGGCAATCGTTACGCATTTCGGTGATCTCGGAGGACTGAAGCAGCTTCCGGGGCTTGCCATCCAGAGACTGATGGAAAAAGGGTATGGATTCGGAGCCGAAGGCGACTGGAAAACAGCTGCGATGGTTCGTGTAATGAAGGTTATGACACAGGGAATGAAAGATGCCAAGGGAACATCTTTTATGGAAGATTACACTTACAATCTTGTTCCCGGAAAAGAAGGTATCCTTCAGGCACATATGTTAGAAGTATGTCCGACCATTTCAGATGGTCCAATCAGTATCAAATGTCAGCCATTGTCTATGGGCGACAGAGAAGATCCTGCAAGACTAGTATTTACCTCTAAGACCGGTCCGGCAGTTGCAACTTCTCTCATTGACTTAGGTGACCGCTTCCGTCTGATTATCAATGATGTGGAATGTAAGAAAGTAGAGAAGCCGATGCCGAAGCTTCCGGTGGCTACTGCATTCTGGACACCACAGCCGGATCTTCGGACAGGCGCAGAGGCATGGATCCTTGCAGGAGGTGCGCACCACACCGCATTTTCTTATGATCTTACTGCGGAGCAGATGGGTGACTGGGCAGAAGCAATGGGAATCGAGGCAGTTTATATTGATAAAGACACAACGATCCGTCAGTTTAAAAATGAATTAATGTGGAACAGTGTTGCATATCGCAGATAAAAAGGAGAACATTATGGAGAACAAAGAGCAGATCAAAGGGGCAATCGAGAGCGGGAAAGCAGTTCTTGGGCTTGAATTTGGCTCTACAAGAATTAAAGCGGTTCTGATTGACGAAGAGCATCATCCTATTGCTTCCGGTGATCACGAATGGGAAAATCGACTGGATAACGGAATCTGGACCTATACGTTAGCTGATATCTGGACAGGGCTTCGCGACAGCTATGAGAAGATGGCAAAAGATGTGAAGGAAAAATATGATGTGGTGCTTACTGATATCGGCGCTATCGGATTTAGCGCTATGATGCATGGATATATGGCGTTTGACAGGGACGGGGAATTGCTTGTCCCGTTCCGTACATGGAGAAACAGTACAACTGGACAGTCTGCAAAGGCGCTGACAGAATTTTTCCAATATAATATTCCGGAGAGATGGAGCATCGCGCATCTGTATCAGGCGATTTTAAATGAAGAAGAGCATGTGAAGGATATTGCCTATATTACAACACTTGCAGGTTATATTCACTGGCAGTTGACCGGAGAGAAAGTGTTAGGTGTTGGAGATGCTTCCGGTATGTTCCCGATCGATCCGGAGACGAAGGATTATGATCAGAAAAAAATTGATCAGTTTGATGAATTGATTGCTGAAAAAGGATATGGATGGAAGTTACGTGAGATTCTCCCGAAAGTACTGGTTGCCGGAGAGAAGGCAGGAAATCTTACAGAAGAGGGAGCGAAACTTCTCGATGTAAACGGTAATTTAAAAGCGGGAATTCCGCTTTGTCCACCGGAGGGTGATGCCGGAACAGGAATGGCAGCGACAAACAGCGTGGCAAAACGTACCGGAAATGTATCGGCAGGAACATCTGTCTTTGCAATGGTTGTATTAGAGAGAGAGCTTAAGAAGGTTTATCCGGAGATTGACCTTGTGACAACACCGGACGGAAGTCTGGTGGGAATGGTTCACGCAAATAACTGTACATCGGATCTGAATGCGTGGGTTGGGCTGTTCCGTGAATTTGCAGAGAATTTCGGAATCGAAGTAGATATGAACCGATTATTCGGAACTCTTTATAACAAAGCGCTGGAAGGTGACGCAGACTGTGGCGGATTATTATCTTACGGTTATCTGTCGGGAGAAAACATCACAGGCGTTACAGAAGGAAGACCAATGTTCGTTCGTTCGCCGGAAAGTAAGTTTAATCTTGCAAACTTTATGAAATCCCATCTCTTCACAGCGCTGGGAGCGCTGAAAGTAGGTATGGATATCCTTTTGAAAGAAGAAGGCGTAGAGATTGACTCTATTTTAGGACATGGAGGTCTCTTTAAGACGAAAGGAGTAGGACAGGGCATCCTTGCGGCAGCTATCAACACACCGGTATCTGTTATGGAGACCGCCGGAGAAGGCGGACCGTGGGGGATGGCGCTTCTTGCTTCCTACATGATTCACAAAGAAGAGGGAGAAGCCCTTGGTGATTACTTAACCAAGAAAGTATTCGCAGGAGCAGAAGGCGTCAGCATGGAGCCGGACCCGAAGGATGTGGAAGGATTCGAAGTATTTATTGAGAGATATAAAAAGGGAATTGCCATTGAGCAGGCAGCGGTAGATTATTTAGTGTAAAGGAGAGAAAATAACATGATTAACATTCCAAAAATCAAAGTAGGTATTGTGGCAGTAAGCCGGGATTGTTTCCCGGAGAGTCTGTCTGTAAACAGAAGAAAGGCATTGGTAGAGGCATATCAGGCAAAATATGATGAGACAGACATTTACGAGTGCCCAATCTGTATCGTTGAGAGTGAGATCCACATGGTACAGGCATTAGAAGATATCAAGAAAGCAGGCTGTAATGCTCTTTGTGTATATCTTGGAAACTTTGGACCGGAGATTTCTGAGACATTGCTCGCAAAGCATTTTGATGGACCGAAGATGTTCGTTGCAGCAGCAGAAGAAACTGGAGATAATCTTGTTCAAGGACGTGGAGACGCATATTGTGGTATGCTGAATGCAAGTTACAACTTAAAGCTTCGCAATGTAAGAGCGTATATTCCAGAGTATCCGGTTGGAACAGCGGAAGAATGTGCAGACATGATCCATGATTTCCTTCCAATTGCCCGTGCAGTAGAAGGACTCCAGAATTTGAAAATTATCAGCTTTGGTCCAAGACCGCTTAATTTCCTTGCATGTAATGCACCGATCAAGCAGCTTTACAATCTTGGTGTAGAAATTGAAGAAAACTCTGAGCTTGACCTTTTTGAAGCATTTAACAAGCATGCCGGAGATGAACGTATTCCAGCAGTTGTAAAAGAGATGGAAGAGGAGCTTGGGGAAGGAAATAAAAAACCGGAGATTCTGTCAAAGCTTGCGCAGTATGAGTTGACTTTGAAAGACTGGGTAGAAGAGCATAAAGGGTATCGCAAATATGTGACCATTGCCGGAAAATGCTGGCCTGCATTCCAGACACAGTTCGGATTCGTTCCCTGTTATGTAAACAGCCGTCTTGCTGCACAGGGAATTCCGGTGTCCTGTGAAGTAGATATTTACGGTGCGCTTAGTGAATTTATCGGAACGGTAATCAGTCAGGATGCGGTAACACTTCTGGATATTAACAATTCTGTTCCGGCAGATATGTACGAGGCCGAGATTAAAGGTAAATTTGATTATACACAGAAAGATACATTTATGGCATTCCACTGTGGAAATACTGCTTCCAGCAAGTTGTCTTGCGGTGTGATGAAGTATCAGATGATCATGGCAAGAACATTGCCGGAGGAGGTAACACAGGGAACATTAGAAGGCGATCTGGTACCGGGAGATATTACATTCTTCCGTCTTCAGAGCACAGCGGACAATATTCTTCGCGGTTATATTGCTCAGGGAGAGATTCTTCCGGTGGCAACAAGATCCTTTGGATCCATCGGTGTATTTGCAATTCCGGAGATGGGAAGATTCTATCGCCATGTTCTGATTGAAGGTGGTTATCCGCATCACGGAGCAGTTGCATTCGGAAATTACGGGAAAGCACTGTATGAAGTATTTAAATATATCGGAGTACCGGTAGAAGAGATTGGTTACAATCAGCCGGCAGGTGTGAGATATCCAACGGAAAATCCATGGGGATAGGGAATAAGAGGAGAAGATTATGCTGGAACAGTTAAAGAAAGAAGTATATGAGGCAAATATGCTTTTGCCGAAGTATGATCTTGTGACATTTACATGGGGAAATGTCAGTGGGATTGACAGGGAAAAAGGATTGTTTGTTATCAAACCAAGCGGTGTTGAGTATGATAAGCTGACACCGGAAGATATGGTAGTGGTTGACCTTGATGGAAACAAAGTAGAAGGAAAATATAATCCATCTTCTGATACAGCAACCCATGTGGAACTCTATAATCGGTTCCCTCAGATTGGCGGAGTTGTGCATACACATTCCCCATGGGCTACAAGCTGGGCGCAGGCAGGAAGAGGAATTCCTTGTTATGGAACGACTCATGCAGATTATCTGTACGGAGAAGTTCCATGTGTGAGAAATCTAACAAAAGAAGAGATTGACGAAGCATATGAAAAAAATACAGGCGTATTGATTGTAGACCATTTTGAAGCATGTGGAATTGACAGTGAGGCAATGCCGGCGGTACTTTGTAAGAATCACGGTCCGTTTACATGGGGCAAGGATGCGAATGAGGCGGTACATAATGCGGTTGTATTGGAAGAGGTGGCAAAAATGGCTGCCCGTTGTGAGATGATCAATCCAAAGAATCAGCCTGCGCCACAGGAATTGCAGGACAAGCACTATTATAGAAAACACGGCGCCAATGCATATTATGGACAGCCGGGTAAATAAGATGAGAAGAGTAGAGTGTTCATAAATACAATCAGGGACGGGTTTTTAACCCGTCCCTGATTCTTGTTAAGGAAAGTTTTTATCTCCACAGGATCTCACAAGGTTCTAATGTGATGGTCTCACAGTTTCCTTCGCCATCGTAGAACTTGGTTGTCTGTGTCTCGTTTGAGTTGTTTAAGATCGCGTATTTTCCGCTTTCCGGATATGCGTTGACTTCGCAGTTTAAGTTGTCGGCGTACCAGATGTGGTAACGGTCTTCTTTGCTTGCTGCATAGAACATTGCGCGCATGAGAAGTCTTGTATTCTCATAGCTGTATGGCAGACCGGAGATGTAGACGCCGCGTCCTTTTCCGTAAGTATTTGCTGCCATATGTACTTCGTTGTTAGAGTATTCGATGATCTCTGTTGCAGGGCTCAGAGCATAGATATCATGCTTGCTCTCTCCGAAATCAAAGTCTGCGCTTCTGTCTTCTGTGATGAAGTGCTTGTCTAAGGCAGTCTTGAAATATTTGTCGGTAGATAACGTGAAACCAAGTTCTTTATCTACACCGAGGATATCAGCAAGCTGGAAGAATCTTCCGCCGTGATGTATTGCGGTCGGATCACCGACACCTACGAAACCGCCGCCATTATATACCCACTGGCGAATGGTTGTCACAAGCTTTTCATCCAGCCATTCTTCGCCGCCGGAGAAAGCAGTTCCTGCATCCCCTGCATTGATGATGACATCAATGTCAGCCGGAACGCCATGTTCACGGATTTCATCAAAGCTTAAGAATTGTACGTCTACCGCAGCACCACTTAAAGATTCCAGAATGCCGAAGTAAGAGTAAGTCTGCTTATACCATAATGCGTGCGCCACCATATAAGGCTGCCAGGAACGGATTTTTCCCCAGGAGTTCAGAATACCGACTTTCAGTCCGCAGTATGCTTTTTTACCTTTTACATTGTCGTAAATGAGACGGAACTCGTCGGTTACTTTCTCAATATAGTCCACGAATTTCGGGAATTTGTAAGCAAGGCTTAAATATCCGCCGTATCCGATTCTGTCCACAGGATTTCTCATCAGAGCACGTCTTGCGCTGAGCCAGTTGTCAATGGCTTCGATACAAGGATCGTTTCCTTCGTAGAATGTATCCGGGAAGAAATATGGAAGGAAACGGCCTTCGGTATATTTTACACCCGGAATGTCAGAGATCAGACGAAGAGTAGCGCCGCCGCCGACACTACCTACAACTGCGTCCAGTCCGATATCTTCAAAATACGGTCCGTAAGGCTCGGTTCCGATCCAGTTATCGCCTAAGAACATCATCGCTTCACGTCCGGCTTCGTGTGTGATCTCTACAAGCTCTTTTGCCTTTTTCGCAACGAAACGCTGGATGAAGTCCATGTAGTCACGGTATGCACGGGTAGGTACGCGGAAGGTAGAGTTGTAGTAACCGTTATCTACGATATCTTCCGGGCGAAGAGCGTATCCGTATTCCTGTTCAAATTCCTCTAATGCTTTGATGGAAACCGTTGCACCATATCCAAACCAGTCTACAAATTTCTCTTTTGCCTGATCGTTGAATACCAGTGTAAAATGATAGAAAAATGTGGTAAATCTTACGACATCAGTATCCGAATTGTCGATGAGCCACTGTTTTAAGTAATCCTTTGCAAATGCACCGGAATTTGCTTGGCGTACATCGAATGGAATATCGTGCGGCTTGTCACCCCAGTTATTAGTGATGTGGTTGTACATTTGAGTCGGATCCCAGATTGCGTATACGAAGAAAGAAACAGTGTACTCGTGGAAAGGCACAGCATCTTTGATTGTTACAAGATCCTTGTCCTGATCCACTTCCCAGCAGGAAACCGGCACAACTTCCCCTGTTGTACGGTCGATGACTTCCCACCATTTCTTCGGGTCGTGTACATAGTCGGCGACAACCTGTTCTCTGTAATATCCGTCGAGAAAATCAATGGTCACTGTATTTTCGGTTGCTACGTTATGTTTAGACATTAAGAGCATCTGCTGGCATTCATCCATATGCTCCTGTGCAAATTCGTTGTGTCCCCTTGCGACAAAATAAGTTGTATAGATCTTGGCGTCCAATGCTTTCGTAGCGGCGTCAAGCTTTGTTCCATCACTGTCACGAAGAGCGTCCGCGCCCCAGCGGTCCAGCATTTCTTTTGTCTCGTTTAAAAAATTAGATTCACTTGGTAAAGTAACTCTTCCTTTTGTTTTTGACATATTAATCTCCTTTCCTCAAGGCCGTTACCCGCTTTTTTGCGTAAGCGAAAGAGAGTTTTCGGACCTTTTTGGTACTATCCATAAAGTATTATTTATAAAAATAGTTATAAGTTGAGTATATGGAATTGTGCCGGATAATTCAATAGCACGATAGGTTACTTTTTTTGCACGATTGTAAATGTTGCATAATTGTAAACCTTGTCTTTTTCTTCACTTTTTGGTATATTTGTAAGAAAGAGGGGGTGCGGGGTATGAGAATAGAAGTGCCGGCGATCAGCAGCGCTGAAGAATTAGAAAACGTGGAACCATTTCGAGTGGAACATCTTCTGTGGGGAACAACGCAAATACCGGAGACATATGGATATCTTGGGTTTGTGCCGTCGGATGGTTTCTATTTAAAGATGGTATGCAGGGAGAAAAATCCGCTTCGTGTTTATGAGAAGAATCAAGATCCTGTATATCGAGACAGTGCGATGGAGGCTTTTTTTCAGTTTGATTCTGAGAGAGAGCGAAATACGAATGCGCTGTATTTGAATTTAGAAGTGAATGCGAATGGTGCGCTTCGTGCGGAATATGGAGAAGAGCGTATCTATCGGACGTATTTTACGCCGGAGGAGATGGAAAAATTCGACTGCAAAACTACGATCGACGAAGAGTCGTGGAGTATGAAACTACATTTGCCGATTGCGATTCTGGAGAAGATCTACGGACCGCTTCATTTGGATGTAGGCAGCAACTTCTGGTGTAATTTCTACAAAATATCCGAAGCGGCAGAGATTGAACATTATGCGTCCTATGCGCCGATTCGGACCGAGATTCCGAGCTTTCATCTGCCGGAGTTCTTTGCAACTGCCGACATTGTAGAAGCATAAATTATATTTTTATATCTTAAGGAGGATATCAAATGCAAATTTACAGAGCAAAAGATTATGAAGACATGAGTAAAAAGGCGGCAAATATCATTGCGTCACAGGTAGTTTTAAAACCGGACTGTGTGCTTGGACTGGCAACTGGTTCTACGCCGATCGGAGCATATAAGAATCTGGTTGAAAAATACGAGCAGGGAGACCTTGATTTCTCTCAGGTGACAACAGTGAATCTTGATGAATATAAAGGACTTCCAAGAGAGAATGATCAGAGCTATTACTATTTTATGCACGACAATCTTTTTGACCATGTCAATGTAAAACCGGAAAATACACATCTTCCGGATGGAACAAAAGAGGATGCCAATGAGGAATGTGCAAGATACGAAGAGTTGATTCGTTCTCTTGGCGGTCAGGATCTTCAGCTTCTTGGTCTTGGACACAATGGACATATCGGATTTAATGAGCCGGATACAGTCTTTGAGAAGACCACACACTGTGTAGATCTTCAGGAAAGTACCATCGAGGCAAATAAGAGATTTTTCGCTTCTGCGGATGATGTGCCGAAACAGGCTTATACAATGGGAATCGGAACAATCATGCAGGCAAAGAAGATCTTAGTAGTAGTAAGCGGAGAAGATAAGGCAGATACAGTTGCGAAAGCATTCTTCGGACCGGTAACACCGGAAGTTCCGGCTTCTATCTTACAGTTCCACAAAGATGTGATTCTTGTGGCAGACGAAGCTGCATTATCAAAGGTTCCAAGATAATATAGAGCGATATTAATTCGAGCCGCATATTAATATGCGGCTCGTTTGTTTTTGGTATATTTTAATTCTCTTCAAAACTTCCATCTGCCACAGCCTTTACAGAAGAGGCATATTCTGATGGTGTCATTCCGGTGATTTTTTTAAACTGTCTTGAAAAATAATGAATGGACGTATAACCAAGCTGCTCTGCAATTTGGGTGAAATTCATGTGTCTTGTGCGGATCAGCTCTTTGGAAGCGTTGATCTTGAGTGTAGAGAAATACTCAATAATGCCAAGGTCGCACTGCTCCTTGAAAATCTTCTGAAGCTGAGAACGACCAACCAGATTATCCCGGCAGATTTGTTCGATGCTGATATGTTCGTTTATATGATTTCCCAGATAAGCGCTTACCCGGTTGAAAATTTCAATATCTCCTTTATTTTTAGAAGCTTTGAATGGTTCGGTTTTCAGTGATGCTTTGCCGAGAACAAGAGGATTCTGGTATTTGCGGGTCAAATGAATCAACATGTTCTCCAGGTAGAGACGGATCAGTTGTTCTGAACCTGCCGGAGCCGAGTCGCTCAGAGGCATATTCTGCAGATAAGGATCGTCTAACCGGCAGTCAAATAATTTCCTTGCTTCTATTATAATGTCAGCAAGAAGATAGTGGATATTTTCATCAATATTTAATGTCTTTCTTTTGAAAAATTCCATAGCTGGACTTTTTGAACTAAAAGAAGCAACGATGAGATTCGGGGCAATACCGCCTACTGCCTTCACGTTGTGAAATTCATTTGGCTGATGGAAGAGGATTTCCCCCTTCTTTAATACAGTGAAAGTTTTGCCGGCAGTCACACCGACTTCTCCCTTATCCACATAGATAAATTCCCAGAAATCGTGAGCCTCTCCCTCGAAAGAGAAATCGCTCATATATTCAAAGTAATGAATGCTGTAGATTCGCTCAATTGAAATGATGTTATTTGGTTCAATGCCTCTGTATCCCATAAGACTCCTTTGTGATAGTTGTAGAAAATTGATGTCGTTTTTTGTCTAACTTTACCAATAGTATAACTCATTTTGGAAAGAAAAGCAAAACAAAAATGTAGATAGTGCAAATTAATGAATTTATAAGACAAAGCTTTTTGTGCAACATTGTACTATAATGCAAGTATGTAGAAAACATAATGTCATGAAAGAAATAGGAGGTAAAGCATTATGAAAAAGAAACTTGTAAGTATTCTTCTTTGTGCAGCAATGGTAGCTGGTCTTGCAGTAGGCTGTGGCGGTAAGAAAGAAGAAGGCGGCGACAAGGGCGGCGACAAACTTGTATACTGGTCTATGTGGTCAGAAGAAGAGCCACAGGCTAAAGTTATCAAAGAAGCTGTTGAAAAGTACACAGAGGACACAGGCGTTGAAGTTGACGTTCAGTTCAAGGGACGTAACGGACAGCGTGAAGGTCTTGAGCCAGCATTACAGGCAAAACAGAACATCGACTTATTTGATGAAGATGTAAACCGTGTAAACGGATCTTGGGGATCATATCTTATGGACTTAGAAGATCTTGCAAAAGATTATGAGGCAGAGCATGGAAATGAGACATTGTTTAAGATCGCTCGTACAGCAGGCGGCGGAACATTGAAATCTATTCCTTATCAGCCATCTATTTTCGGATTCTTCTATAACAAGACATTGTTTGCAAAAGCTGGTATTGAAGCAGTTCCAACAACATGGGCAGAGTTTGATGCAGTATGTAAGAAATTAGTTGACGCAGGCATTACACCAATCACAGGAGATACAACATATCAGACATCTACACTTGGATATCACTTAGGACGTTACCTTGGACAGGACGGAGTGAAAGCTCTTGTAAATGATCCTAAATGTGAAGATCCAGATGCAGTAAACTGGGATGATGAAAGAGTTCTCAAAGCATTAAAAGATTACGAAGACTTCGCAGCTAAGGGATATTTCTCTGACAAGATGGCTTCTAATGTATATCCAGACGGACAGAACAAAGAGTTCGCACCTGGCGATGCAGCAATCATCATCTGTGGTTCTTGGCTTCCAAACGAGATCAAAGGCATGATCGCTGATGATCTTGAGTGGGGATACTTCAACTACCCAGCAGTAGAAGGCGGAACAGATGGAACAGAAGCTAACAACATTGCAAACCAGGTATTCGCAATCAACAAAGATTCTAAGAAATCTAAAGAAGCTATGGAACTTATCACATACATCACAACAGGTGAGTTTGATAAGAAGATGACAGAGGAAGCTCTCTGTATCCCAACTGACAAAGCAAATGCAGAAGCATGGCCGGCAGAGCTTGCAGAAGTAAAACCAGGATTCGATTCTACTACTACATATTATGACTGGGCAGTAGGAGCTGAGAACAACGCTGATTTAACATCTGCTATGCAGGAAGGTTTTGTAAAACTGATGGTTGGCGATATGACAGCTGAAGAGCTTGTAAAAGAGTGTGCAGGTATCTGTGGCGAATAAGCTGAAAGTAATGAACACTTGATTTAAGTGAAAAGTGAAATTCTAAAATATGGTGGCATAAGCGTAAAGCGCTGCCACCATATTTTTTAAGTAAATGTAAGATTTAAAGGGGGAAGACCAATGAAGAAAAACAAAGGAATGATAGTCGGGTTTCTGGCTCCGGCAGTGATCATCTTCCTGATCGTGTTCCTGTATCCGATTATCAGAACTGTGCTCATGAGCTTTTTCGATATTGAAAGCGTTACAGATTCCTTTGATATGTGGACATTTGTAGGAATTGAAAATTATACGAAATTGTTCAAAACTCCGATTTTTGTATTGGCAATGAAAAATATTTTTAAGATCTGGCTTATCGGTGGAATTATCGTTATGCTGTTATCTCTTTTGTTCGGAGTCATCTTAACAAGCGGTATCCGCGGCAAGAAATTTTTCCGTGCAATCATCTATCTTCCGAACATTGTTAGTGCGGTAGCTCTTGCAACCATGTGGAGACAGTATGTATTTGCACCGGATTATGGACTTTTCGCAAAGTTCTTCCAGATGATCGGTGCAGATAAGCTTGCCCAGATGCAGTGGCTTGCACCGGAAAATGCATTTAAAGCATTATTGATCGCATACTGTTTCGGTATGGTGGGTTATCACATGCTGATCTGGATGAGCGGTATTGAGAGAATCAGTCCGGACTTCTATGAGGCGGCGACTATTGACGGAGCAAACAAGATTCAGCAGTTCCGTTATATGACACTTCCTCTTTTGAAAGGTGTATTTAAGACAAATATTACCATGTGGACAGTAACAACATCTGCATTCTTCGTATGGTCACAGTTGTTCTCATCTGTAACAGCGAACAAGGCGACTATCGTACCGGTACAGTATATGTATCTTCAGATTTTTGGTGCCGGCAATGCGGTGACAGACCGTAACGCGGGATATGCAGCGGCAATCGGTATTATCCTTTGTCTCTGTGTAGTTCTTGTATTTACTGTATGTAATGCGTTACTCAAAGATGATGATTTGGAATTTTAGGAAGGAGGAGTAGTTGTGGCTAAAGAAAAAGAAAAGAAAGTAAAAGAAAAAATTAACTGGAAAAAAGAAGCAAAACTCGCTCCTGGATATATCATCATTCTGTTGTGGGTGATTTTTACACTTGCGCTTCTTGGATGGATCGTTGCAGCCAGCTTGTCTACAACGAAAGAGATTTTTGCCGGTGAAGTATTGAAATTCGGTTCCGGCTTACATCCTGAAAACTATATTGCGGCATGGGGCTCCGGCGGTGTAGCTACGTTCTTCATGAACTCTTTGGTATACTCCGTGATTTCCTGTGTGGCGCTGATTTTGATCTGTGCGCCTGCAGCATATGTACTTGCAAGATATACATTCCTTGGAAATAAAATCATCCAGACAAGTTTTGTATCAGCCATGGGTGTTCCGATCACCATGATCGTGCTTCCGCTGTTCTGTCTGGTAGCAAATATGGGTATTTTGAATAATATATTTGCAAGTAAGGCAACACTGATCTTCCTGTATATCGGTATCAATATTCCATATACAACGATTTTCCTTCTGACCTTCTTCGCAAACCTGTCTCGTACATATGAAGAAGCGGCAGCGATCGACGGATGTCCTCCGACGAAGACATTCTGGAAGATTATGTTCCCGATGGCTCAGTCAGGACTTGTTACAGTAACAATCTTTAACTTTATTAATATTTGGAATGAATATTTCCTGTCATTGATCTTTGCAAACAGCGATCAGCTTCGTCCTGTAGCAGTAGGTCTGTACGGAATGATTCAGTCCATGCAGTACACAGGAAACTGGTCTGGTCTGTTCGCGGCAGTAGTAATTGTATTCCTGCCGACATTTATCCTGTACCTCTTCCTGTCAGAGAAGATTATCGGTGGTGTAACAGGCGGTATCAAGGGATAGTAAGACTTGAATTTCAGACATTTAACTTTGAGGTAGATATTTAGGAGGTAGAGCAATGAATAAACCAGTATTAGTGATTATGGCGGCTGGTATGGGAAGCCGTTATGGCGGTTTAAAACAGATTGATCCCATCGATGAAGAAGGACATATTATTATGGATTTCTCCATGTTTGATGCAAAGAGAGCCGGATTTGAGAAAGTAATCTTTATTATCAAGAGAGAAAATGAGGCAGATTTTAAGGCGGCAGTAGGCGATCGTATGGCAGAGTACATGGATGTATCTTATGCATTCCAGGAGCTGTCTGACATTCCGGATGGCTATGAAGTTCCGGAAGGACGCGTGAAACCGTGGGGAACTGCACATGCGGTTTTGAGCTGTATCGATCAGATCGATGGACCTTTTGCAGTGATCAATGCAGACGATTATTATGGTGTTGAAGCATTCAAATTAATCTATGACTATCTGGAGTCTCATCCGGATGATGACAAATACCGCTACACGATGGTGGGCTACTACCTCGGTAATACAGTGACAGATAATGGTCATGTTGCGCGTGGAATCTGCACAATGGACGAAAACGGAAAGCTTGTGAAGATTGAAGAGAGAACGCAGATCGAGAAACGTGATGGGGGAATCGCGTTTACAGAAGATGGCGGCGAAACATGGACAAATGTTTCTGAAAAAGCAGTTGTGTCCATGAATATGTGGGGATTTACAAAGAGCATCCTTACGGAGATCAGAGATGGATTCCCGGCATTTCTCGACAAAGGTCTGAAAGAAAATCCGATGAAATGCGAGTATTTCCTTCCGGCTGTTGTCAGTGATCTTTTGGGTGAAGATAAGGCAACGGTTGCAGTGCTGGAGTCTGCGGACAAATGGCATGGTGTGACATACAAAGAGGATAAGCCGGTAGTAATGGCTGCAGTGAAGAAGATGAAAGAGGATGGAATTTATCCAAAACATCTGTGGGAGGGAAAATAATGATTCAGGTGACACCGGAACAAAAAATGGAAGTAATCAATCATTATCAATTTACAGGTGAATTGCTTTCGCAGGAGCCATACGGAAGCGGTCATATCAATGACACATTTCTTCTGGTATATGACATTGAGAGAATGGGACGTATGAAGGTGATCCTTCAGAGAATGAATAAAGATATTTTCACGAAGCCGGAAGAGCTTATGGAAAATGTTGTTGGGGTTACGTCTTATTTGAGAGAACGGATTATTGAAAATGGCGGAGATCCGGAGCGGGAGACACTGAACGTGATCCCGACACCGGACGGAGCTATGTTTTATAAAGATTCCAAGGGTGATTACTGGAGAGCGTATAAGTTCATTACAGATGCTCTTGGATATGACAAGGTAGAAAATCCTGATGATTTCTATCAGAGTGCAGTCTCTTTCGGTAATTTCCAGCGTCTGCTGGCTGATTATCCGGCGGAGACGCTCCACGAGACTATCAAAGGGTTCCATGACACAAAGGCACGTTTTCAAGTGTTTAAAGAAGTTGTGGCAGCCGATGTGATGGGAAGAGCGAAAGACGTGGAGAAGGAAATCCAGTTTGTACTGGACCGCGAAGAGATTGCGGATTATTTCTGTGATCTTTTGGCAAAAGGGGAATTGCCGCTTCGCGTAACACATAACGATACCAAATTAAATAATATTATGATTGACAATCGGACGAGAAAAGGAATCTGTGTGATTGATCTTGATACGGTTATGCCGGGACTTGCCATGAATGATTTCGGTGATTCCATCCGCTTCGGAGCAAGTACAGCTGCAGAGGATGAGAAGGATCTGTCAAAGGTATCCTGCAGCATGGAGCTCTTTGATCTCTACGCAAAAGGGTATATTGAGGGATGTGCCGGAAGACTTACCAGAAAAGAGATAGAGCTTATGCCGATGGGGGCAAAGACAATGACCTTTGAGTGTGGTATGCGTTTCCTCACAGATTACCTTCAGGGAGATACTTATTTTAAAGTTCACAGAGAAGGACACAATCTGGACAGATGCAGAACTCAGTTTAAACTGGTTGAGGATATGGAGCAGAAGTGGTATACTATGCAGGAAATTGTCAAAAAATACAGCGATAATTAATGGAGGTAGAAAGATGGCAAAAATATTGATCACAGGCGGCGCCGGCTATATCGGAAGCCACACAGCACTGGAGCTTTTGAATAAAGGGTATGAGGTTGTCGTTTATGATAATCTCAGTAACTCTTCTCAGGAGTCCTTAAGACGTGTAGAAGAACTTACCGGTAAGAAGGTTGCATTTTATGAAGGAGATATTCTGGATAAAGAAGCGCTTACTGCAATGTTCAAAGCGGAAAATGTAGATGCAGTCATTCACTGTGCAGCTTTGAAAGCAGTTGGAGAGTCTGTGCAGAAACCATTGGAATACTATCATAATAATATTACAGGAACACTTTCTCTTATGGGAGTTATGGATGAAGTTGGCGTGAAGAATATTGTCTTCAGTTCTTCTGCTACTGTATACGGAAGCCCGGAGGAAATGCCGATTACAGAAAATTGTCCGAAGGGAGCATGTACTAATCCATACGGATGGACAAAATCCATGATGGAGCAGATCATGACGGATGTGCAGAAGGCAAAACCGGACTGGAATGTAATCCTGTTACGTTACTTCAATCCGGTGGGAGCGCATAAGAGCGGACGTATCGGAGAGGATCCGAAGGGAATTCCAAACAACCTGATGCCTTATATTTCACAGGTTGCAGTAGGAAAGCTTGAGAAGCTTGGCGTATTTGGTGATGATTATGATACACCGGACGGAACAGGCGTGCGTGATTATATCCATGTCGTAGACCTTGCGATTGGTCATGTAAAAGCGATCGATTACATCTTCACAAATCCGGGATTAGATGTGATCAACCTTGGAACAGGCGTAGGATATTCCGTGCTTGATATGGTGAAAGCATTTAGCAAAGCCTGCGGAAAAGAGATTCCATATGAGATCAAACCAAGACGTGAAGGCGATATCGCAATGTGCTATGCAGATCCGGCCAAAGCATTAAAGGTACTCGGCTGGAAGGCAGAGCATGGCTTAGACGAAATGTGCGAAGACACATGGAGATGGCAGTCACAGAACCCGCAGGGATACAACGAATAAAAAATCTTAATAAAGAAAAACATGAAAGGGGACATTTCCTCTCTGAGCATAGTACATGGGGTAACCGTGTACTTGCGGAAGAGAGGGAGTGTCCCCAACTTGTACCAGCGGAAGGAGAGGGGCGTCCTTAATTTCTGCCCTTTTATTTTCACTGGAAAGGTGTTATAATAGCCTCGTATATCTTAAAACTGTAACCGTTTTGAAGAGGTAGAGAAGTTATGAAAGAGAAACAGAAAATTCGAGTAAAAGGACAGCTTCGTACATATATGCAGTGGCCGGCTATTCTTGGGATATTGCTGATGGGCATGAATGTCTGGATCTACAGGATGGACCGCAAGGCCGGGCTTGTAATGTCTGCATTCGTACTTCTGTATATTATCATGGTGGTGATTTTGTATGTGTATACAAGGACCATGTTGATGAAAGAACTGGTGGAATTTGCCACGCAGTATGGGATTGTACAGAATACACTTTTGAAGGAGCTGGCAGTTCCTTATGCGATACTTCTGGATGACGGAAAAGTAATATGGATGAATAACCAGTTTCTCAAGATTCTGGGTGGAAAAGTCAAAGGCGATGCGTATTTGAGCAAATATCTGCCGGAGTTGAACCGATCCATTTTTCCGCAAGAAGAAAACGATATTGTCCATATGGACGTATACTACAATGAGAGACAGTATCAGGCAGAACTCAGAAAGGTGTCTGTAGAAGGCTTTTCAGAGACAGAGCGCTTAATGGAAATGCCCGAGGAAAAAGAATATTTTATTGCCGTTTATCTTCAGGATGTTACAGAATTAAATCAGTATATCAAGGCAAATGAAGAACAGCGGCTTGTAGCGGGACTTATTTATATTGATAACTATGATGAGATTATTGACAGTGTAGAGGAAGTTCGCCAATCACTTCTTGTAGCGCTTGTAGATCGGAAGATCAATCAATACATTGCGAAAGCAAATGGTATTGTCAAAAAGATGGAAACGGACAAATATTTTATTGCCGTTCAGAAACAGCATTTCAAACAGTTGGAGGAAGATAAGTTTTCTCTTCTTGAAGGAGTGAAAACAGTAAATATCGGAAATAAGATACCGGCAACAATCAGTATGGGCTTCGGTCTCAGTGAAGAATCTTACGCACAGAGCTACAACTATGCGCGTGTAGCAATTGATTTATCACTGGCACGAGGCGGTGACCAGGCGGTTATTAAGGACAGTCAGGGAATCACTTATTACGGAGGAAAGAGAGAGCAGACTTCCAAGAATACACGTGTGAAAGCCCGTGTAAAGGCAGAGGCACTCAGAGAATTTATCACGATCAAAGACAAGATCTTTGTAATGGGACATAAATTTGCGGATGCGGATTCTTTCGGAGCGGCGGTAGGTATTTGCCGTGCGGCAGAGGCGCTTGAGAAGAAAGCGTATATTGTAATTGATGAAATCTCAGCATCTTTAAAACCGCTGTATCTTTCCTACGCGGAGAATCCGGAATATGGTGAGAAAATGTTCCTGAAGCCGCAGGAGGTGCTGAAAATTGCGGATGAGAACTCGATGGTTGTTGTGGTGGATACAAACCGCCCGAAGATGACAGAATGTGAAGAATTGTTATCAATTGCAAGAACAATTGTAGTGCTGGATCATCACAGACAGAGCAGTGATAATATCGAAAATGCACTGCTGTCTTACATTGAGCCGTATGCTTCTTCTTCCTGTGAAATGGTTGCGGAAATCCTGCAATATATTGTGGATGATATTAAGATTCCGGATCTGGAGGCAAGCAGCCTCTACGCCGGCATTATGATTGATACAAATAATTTCGTTAATAAGACCGGTGTGCGTACCTTTGAAGCAGCTGCATTTTTAAGAAGATGTGGTGCAAATATTACGCAGGTTCGCAAAATGTTCAGAGATGATATGGCTTCCTATCAGGCAAAGGCAGAGATTATCAGCAGTGTGGAAGTATATCAGGAGAAGTTTGCCATTGCCAGAGGAGAAAATCTGGATATTGAGAGCCCGACGATCGTGGGGGCGCAGGCTGCAAATGATCTGTTGGACATCAATGCGGTGAAGGCATCCTTTGTTCTTACGAATTATAATGGCAGAATCTATATCAGTGCCAGATCTATCGATGAAGTGAACGTGCAGATTATCATGGAACGTCTTGGAGGCGGCGGACATATGAACGCTTCAGGCGCACAGTTTGAACATACGGACATGGAACGAGCGGTAGAAGACCTTAAGAAAGTAATAGATGAGATGGTAGAAGGAGGAGATATCTAATGAAGGTAATATTGACAGAAGACGTAAAATCTCTCGGAAAAAAAGGTGACATTGTAAATGTAAATGACGGATATGCAAGAAATTTCATTTTGAAAACAAATAAAGGTATTGAAGCAAATGCGAAAAACCTCAATGATCTGAAGCTTAAGAAAGCAAACGATGATAAAATTGCGCAGGAGCATTACGAGGCAGCAGTAGAGCTCGGCAAAAAGATTGAGGCCGGAAAGATAGAAGTTTCTATTAAGACGGGAGAAGGCGGCAAAGCATTCGGAAGTGTGTCCTCTAAAGAAATTGCGCAGGAAGTAAAAGCGCAGATGAATCTTGAAATCGACAAGAAGAAAGTACAGTTGAAGGATGCGATCAAAGCACTCGGAACCTATGAAGTTCCGGTGAAGCTTCATCCGAAGGTGACAGCCAAACTGAAGGTTGTTGTAACAGAAGAGGCTTAGGAGGAAAAATCAATGGAAGAGGCACTCATTAAACGAGTTATGCCCCATAGTATAGAAGCAGAACAGTCCGTAGTCGGCGCTATGCTGATGGATAAGGACGCGATCCTTACGGCGGCAGAGATTGTCAGTGGGCAGGATTTTTATCAGACTGCTTATGGTGTGATCTTTGATTCTATGGTAGAACTTTTCAATGAAGGGAAACCGGTCGATCTGGTCACATTGCAGGAACGTCTCAAAGAGAAAGATGTTCCGCCGGAGATTGCCAGCCTTGAATTCGTAAGAGATCTGGTGTCTGCGGTACCTACTTCGGCAAATGTGAAATACTACGCGCAGATTGTGGCGGACAAGTCGATGCTTCGGAAACTGATTAAATTAAATGACGAGATATCGAATACCTGCTATGCGGGAAAAGAATCTCTGGAAGCTATTTTAGAAACCACAGAAAAATCAATGTTTCAGCTGTTGCAGCAGAGAAATACCGGTGAATATGTACCGATTCGTCAGGTCGTGTTAAATGCACTGGACAGAATCGAGAAAGCATCCAAGAGCAAGGGAACTGTTACCGGTATTCCGACCGGATTCATTGATCTGGATTACAAGTTGTCGGGGCTTCAGCCCTCAGATCTTATTCTTGTGGCGGCAAGACCATCTATGGGTAAAACTGCTTTTGTATTAAACATTGCGCAGTATGTGGCTTTTAAAAAGGACAGGGCGACGGCCATCTTCAGTCTGGAGATGTCGAAGGAGCAGCTGGTGAATCGATTGTTCTCGCTGGAGTCACAAGTCGATGCGCAGGCGCTTCGTACAGGTAACATGAAAGATTCTGACTGGGAGAAGTTGATTGAGGGCGCAGGAATTATAGGAAAATCCAAGTTGATCATAGATGATACACCCGGAATCTCTGTGTCAGAGCTTCGCTCCAAGTGCAGAAAATATAAATTGGAGCACGGACTCGATCTTATTATCATCGACTATTTGCAGTTGATGACCGGAAGTGTGGGGAAACGTTCGGAGTCCAGACAACAGGAGATTTCCGAAATCTCCCGTTCGCTGAAAGGGCTTGCCAGAGAGTTGAACGTTCCGGTAATTGCACTGTCACAGTTAAGCCGAGCGGTGGAGTCAAGACCGGACAAACGTCCGATGTTGTCAGACCTGCGTGAATCGGGAGCCATCGAGCAGGATGCCGACGTGGTAATGTTTATTTACCGTGACGAATATTATAATAAAGATTCAGAATATAAGAAACAGGCAGAGATCATTATTGCAAAACAAAGAAACGGTCCTGTAGGGACCGTTCATCTGGCTTGGCTTGGTGAGTACACAAAATTTGCGAACTTAAGCCGGCAGGAATAATTTTTTAAATCTTTGAACTGGACCGCATTCAGAGGCAGACTTTCGATAAGATTGCTGCTGTCTGATCAGCTGGTCCAGTTTTTTAAATTCTTCCTCTTCTTGACGCTCTTTCGCATCCAGCAGGAAGGACATTTCTTTGCTGAACATAGATAACAGCACTTCGTTATTATTTTCCAGCATCCGCTTCATATGCAGCTGTTCCCGCGTCCTTTTAATATCGGGGATCAGCGCCTTTAATTCGGCAAAAGGTACTCCCTGCTCATATAATTCCTTAATGCAGCCATATAGCTTCATGTCATCTCTTGTCTCCCTTTTTAATTGTTCCAGTGCACTGCCCATAATAAAACCCCCTTATTATTTGTAACGATTTGGCTGTGTTCGGGTGAATCCGGCCGGATCGTTGTTCTTGGCATGTCCAGAATAACATAGGAGGCAGGCGAAATAAGTCAAAAGGCGTCGCACATACGAAAAAAAGCATTGCCTTCCGGAGAGGAAAGCAATGCTCTTCTTTTTCGTTTGATATATTAGCCCTGAGAGATAGCTCCTGTTGGACACTGAGCTGCACATGCACCACAGTCAACACAAGCATCAGCATCGATCTCATAATGATCTGCTCCCTGAGAAATAGCTCCTACTGGACATTCAGCTTCGCAAGCGCCACAGCTAACACATTCATCACTAATTACGTGTGCCATTGGTATGTACCTCCTTTTTGTGATTATAAGACTTCTGCCTTTATCTATCATAATACAAAAAATTAAGAAAAATTTCAACATTTTTTCACCAATATGGTGTATGATGTTTGATGTTAACAGTGAAAAGCAGAAATTGGAGTGATGAAAATGTTGAAAAAGAAACAATGGATTGCTGCCGCACTCTGTTTGTCCCTTGTATTTGGCGGATGTGCAGCAGGAGGAAATGAAGATAAAGAGGAAAAACCTTCCGAACAGACGGAAGAACAAGAGGCTCCCAAGAAGCCGGCGTATCAGGCGAAGCTTGATGTCATCGAACCGGCAGCTTATGGGAATGCGGAAGGCTTAAAGCTTGAAAAGGGTTCGTATATTTCCATTATCGGAAAAGGAGAAGAAGGACAATATTGGAAACAGGTGAAAAAAGGCGTTGATCGGGCTGCCAAAGATCTGAATGTACAGTTGGGCTATGAAGGTAAGGATAAGATCAAGGTTGTGTACAGCGCTCCGGCAGAGACAGACAATGTAGACGAACAGGTGAATCTTCTGGATGAAGAATTATCCCGCTATCCGGTGGCACTTGGGATTGCTATTGTAGATGAGAATGCCTGCGATGTCCAGTTTGATCTGGCGGCGGACAGTGAGATCCCGATCGTGGCATTTGATTCCGGCAGTGATTATCAGGGGCTAATGGCTACCGTGTCTACAAATAATTCGGAGAGTGCGCAGGTAGTGGCCGACAATCTTGGGAAGGAACTTGAGGGTACCGGAGAGATTGTGGTTGTTGCCAACGATTCAAAATCAAAGAATAATAAAGAAAGAGTGAATGCATTTGCGGCGAAACTTCAGGAAAGCTATCCGGAGATTTCCATCGTAGATACAGTATATTTGGATGCGTTGGACAGCTGGCAGGAGCAGATTGCTGCTGAAATTAATGCCGGAACCTACGCTTTAAGCGGAGAACCGACAGGCACAGCGATCTCGGAAGAAACACAGGTTGATCCGAAAAGTATTACCGAAGAACAGGTGCTTGATTACGTGCTGAAAAAACATCCGAATCTGAAGGGTGTATATGGCACAAATCAAGTTGCAGTCAAAGCATTGGTGGAAGGCATAGAGCGCGGAGAGCGGGAAGGCCTGAAGGTCGTGGGCTATGATGCGGATGAAGAACAGCTTCAGATGTTGAAAGACGGAACAGTAGACGGACTTGTTGTGCAGAATCCATTTGGTATGGGATATGCCTCCGTGATCGCAGCCGCAAGGGCTGCCATCGGAGCGGGGAATGAAGCTTATGTGAACACGGGCTATGTGTGGGTCACAAAAGACAATATGAAAAAGGAAGAGGTCAAGCAGATGTTAGCTGAATAATTTAATTGCCAGAAGCACGAGCACAAATAAAATACTTGGTTTTACAATTTTAGCACCATTTGTCATGATAAGGCCGGCGCCGATATATCCGCCGGCCATATTGCATATAGCGGCGATAATTCCTAACAGAAAAAGCACTTGTCCGTTGAAGAGAAAGATACAAAGAGACGTGATATTTGTGGTCAGATTAATGACTTTAGCCTGTGCGTTGGCAGTCTTAATGCTGAGCTTTGCAAACACTGTGAAAGCAATAATAAGGAAGGTTCCGGTTCCCGGTCCGTAAAAACCATCATACATCCCGATGATGAAAGCGGAAATGGATGCGGTCAGGTAAGTACGTTTATCCAGCGTGATCTTGTCAGTGCCGGAGTCATTGAACAATTTCTTGTTTAAAACAAGGAAAACTGCGATCGGGAGAATTCCGGTCAAGATATAGATCATTATTTTCTCAGGAACCATAAGAGAAAGATTGGCGCCGATGGAAGAGCCGATGATCGCGGCTATCACCGCCGGGACTGCGAGCCTGAAATTGACTAATCCTGCACGGATGAAACGCCAGGTTGCCAGAGAAGTTCCGCAGCACGAAGATAATTTATTTGTGGCAATCGCTGCGTGAGCGGGAACACCCGCAATGAGGTAAGCGGGGAGCGAGATCAGCCCTCCGCCACCGCCGATGGCGTCTACCATTCCTGCGAGAAACAAAAGGGGACAGATAATGAGAAAAGTCATTGGTGTTAGTTCCATATATATAAAGTCCTTTCGATAATGAAATTAGTCCGGTTCTTAACGGTAAACAAGACAAGTTAGATTATAGCGGTAAGGAAATAGGAAAGCAAGTTGTTTTAGGGACTGTTCCTGTGTTACAATAAAATTTGGAAAAGGAAGTAGGAGGAAAAGGAAGATGAATAGAGAGCAGGCACATGAGATTTTGATGAAATATATGAAGGGAGAAAATTATATTCTCCATTCTTATGCTGTAGAGGTGATTATGAAAGGTCTCGCTAAGAGACTGGCCCCGGGGGAAGAAGAATATTGGGGAATCGCAGGACTTCTTCATGATTTGGATGAAGAACAGTGCGACTGGCAGAATGATATGAGCGTACATGGACCTGCCTCAGTAGAAATTCTGAAAAAAGAAGGCATTGATGATCCGGTGCTTTTTGAAGCAATCAAGGCACACAATCCAAAATGCGGAAAGAAAGCGAAGACGAAGATTGAATATGCGCTTCTGGCAGCAGATCCTATGAGTGGTTTTGTGAAAGCAGTTGCTCAGATTTACCCGGATAAGAAAATTGCGAGTGTGAAACATAAATCAGTGATGAAGCGTTTTAATGAGATGCGTTTTGCTGCGGGAGCGAACAGAGATTATATGGAGGCAATTGAATTTACAGGATTAAGCCTGGATGATCTTATTGATGTTGCACTGGAAGAGATGGGAGCAATCGCAGATACACTGGGATTGTAAAAGAAGGAGGAAGAACAAATGAAAACCACATTGGTGATTCTGGCGGCCGGGATCGGCTCCAGATACGGAGCGGGGCTCAAACAGCTTGCAAAGATGGGACCCAATGGAGAGATCATTATGGATTATTCTATCTATGATGCGAAAGAAGCCGGTTTTGACAAAGTTGTCTTCATTATCCGTAGGGATATTGAAGAAGAATTCAAGGCGGTGATCGGTGACCGCATTGCCAAAGAGATGGAAGTTGTCTATGTATATCAGGAGATTTCCGATGTTCCATGTAAGTATCAGAAGCTTGCAGAACAGAGGCAGAAGCCGTGGGGAACCGGCCAGGCGGTACTGTGCTGTAAAGATGTGGTGAAAGAACCGTTCGTTGTGATCAATGCGGATGATTATTATGGAAAAGAAGCGTTTGTGAAGCTGCATGATTTCCTTGTATATGAAGAAAAGACGGAGGAAGAATTGTCGATGGCAATGGCAGGGTTCCTTCTTGATCATACGCTGAGCGCCAATGGAACAGTGACAAGAGGTGTCTGCATAACCGAGGGAGAACAGCTTACCCGTGTTGTGGAAACTTACGGTATTAAAGAAGAGGACGGGGTGATCGTCTGCGACGACCCGGAGGTTGCAAAATGGATTCATCACGGTGAAAGAGTGTCGATGAATATGTGGGCGGCTCCGGCAGCGTTCATTGATAAACTGGAAGCGGGGTTTGCAGAATTTCTGGAAAGCCTTAATGGAGAAGCGGGGGAAAGAGAATATCTGCTTCCGACCATTGTGGATCAGATGATTCAAAATAAGACTGCAAGCGTAAAAGTGTTGGAGACACACGACCACTGGTTTGGAATTACATATCAGGAAGATAAAGAAGCGGTACAGAAGGAATTCGCAAGATTAATAGAAGAAGGCGTGTATCCGGAGAAACTGTGGGCGAAATAGAGAAAGAAAACAGCCAGAGAATGGCTGTTTTTTATTGTGACCGTATTTTCTTCCGGTGTTCCGCCAAAATTCCAATAAAATCCCTTGACAACGCCGAAAATTCGTAATAAACTAAGTGAGTGTGCATGGAAATGCATTGTATTTTCGTGCGCCAATATCTATGCAATGAAATGCAGCTTATTAAAATCGTAGGAGGTGAAAAGAATGCCAACATTCAACCAGTTAGTGAAAAAAGGACGTCAGACATCTGTAAAGAAGTCTACAGCTCCGGCACTTCAGAAAAGTTACAATTCTTTGAGAAAGAAAAGCACAAATACTTCTTCTCCACAGAAGAGAGGTGTATGTACTGCTGTTAAGACAGCTACACCAAAGAAGCCTAACTCAGCTCTTAGAAAAATCGCCAGAGTACGTCTGTCTAACGGAATCGAAGTAACAAGCTATATCCCAGGTGAAGGACACAACCTTCAGGAGCATAGTGTTGTTCTGATCCGTGGAGGAAGAGTAAAAGACCTTCCAGGTACACGTTACCACATCGTTCGTGGAACACTTGATACAGCAGGTGTTGCTAAGAGAAGACAGGCTCGTTCTAAATACGGTGCTAAGAGACCAAAAGACGCTAAGAAGTAAAAAGCTTATAAGAGCAACAGTTCTTCTATAAGGAGAACTACAGAATAGGAATATTCACAAACAGAACTATGATGAAGTAAGCTGCAAGGTATATAAAATATGTATGCCCGCTGCACTACACTGTATCATTAGAAAGACACATGTGAGTACCGATGAATTAAATTAAGATATTTAAGGAGGGAAGAACCGTGCCACGTAAAGGACATACTCAGAAAAGAGACGTATTAGCGGATCCATTATACAACAACAAAGTGGTTACAAAGCTTATCAACAACATTATGCTTGATGGTAAGAAAGGTGTAGCTCAGAAAATTGTATATGGAGCATTTGAAAGAATCGCTGAAAAATCCGACAAGCCTGCAATCGAAGTATTCGAAGAGGCTATGAATAACATTATGCCAGTACTTGAGGTAAAGGCAAGACGTATCGGTGGTGCAACATACCAGGTACCGATCGAGGTTAGAGCTGACAGAAGACAGGCTCTGGCACTTCGCTGGTTAACATTGTATTCTCGTAAAAGAGGAGAGAAGACAATGGAAGAAAGACTGGCTAACGAGCTTATGGATGCTGCAAACAACACAGGCGCATCTGTGAAGAAGAAAGAAGACATGCACAAAATGGCAGAAGCAAACAAAGCATTTGCTCACTACCGTTTCTAAATTATTAGGAGGCAACAATGGCTGGAAGAGAATACCCATTAGATAGAACAAGAAATATCGGTATTATGGCTCATATCGATGCTGGTAAGACTACGGCTACAGAGCGTATTCTTTACTATACCGGTGTTAATCACAAAATTGGTGATACTCATGAAGGTACTGCTACGATGGACTGGATGGCTCAGGAGCAGGAAAGAGGTATCACGATTACTTCCGCTGCTACAACATGTCACTGGACATTACAGGAGAACTGCAAGCCAAAAGCAGGCGCTCTGGAACACCGTATCAATATTATTGATACCCCTGGACACGTTGACTTTACAGTAGAGGTAGAGCGTTCACTTCGTGTACTCGACGGCGCAGTAGGTGTATTTTGTGCTAAGGGTGGAGTAGAACCTCAGTCAGAGAATGTATGGCGTCAGGCAGACACATACAACGTACCAAGAATGGCATTTATCAATAAGATGGATATCTTAGGTGCCAACTTCTATGGTGCAGTAGAGCAGATCAAGACAAGATTAGGAAAAAATGCAATCTGTCTCCAGCTTCCAATCGGTAAAGAAGACGAATTCAAAGGAATCGTTGACCTGTTTGAAATGAAAGCCTACATCTACAACGATGAAAAGGGCGAGGACATTTCCATTGTTGATATTCCGGAGGATATGGCAGATGATGCAGAGCTTTACCGTACAGAGCTCGTTGAGAAAATCTGCGAGTTGGACGATGATCTGATGATGGAATATCTGGAAGGTGAAGAGCCGTCTGTAGAAGCTATGAAAGCAGTTCTCAGAAAAGCTACCTGCGAGTGTCAGGCAGTTCCGGTATGCTGCGGAAGTGCTTACAGAAACAAAGGTGTTCAGAAGCTTCTGGATGCAATCGTAGAATTTATGCCATCTCCGCTTGACATCCCACCGATTCAGGGTGTTGACGAGGATGGAAATGATGTTGTGAGACATTCTTCAGATGAAGAACCGTTCTCAGCACTTGCGTTCAAGATTATGACAGACCCATTCGTTGGTAAGCTGGCATATTTCAGAGTATATTCTGGTACAATGAACGCTGGTTCCTATGTACTGAATGCTACAAAGGGCAAAAAAGAGCGTGTAGGACGTATCCTTCAGATGCACGCAAATAAAAGAGAAGAGCTTGATAAAGTATATTCTGGAGATATCGCAGCAGCGATCGGATTCAAGTTCACATCTACAGGTGATACACTCTGTGACGAGCAGCATCCTGTAATTCTTGAATCTATGGAATTCCCAGAGCCGGTTATCGAGCTTGCAATCGAGCCTAAGACAAAAGCTTCCCAGGGTAAACTTGGTGAATCTCTTGCAAAACTGGCAGAAGAAGACCCGACCTTCTGTGCACATACTGATCAGGAAACAGGTCAGACAATCATCGCAGGAATGGGTGAGCTTCATCTTGAGATCATCGTAGACAGACTTCTTCGTGAGTTTAAGGTAGAGGCTAACGTAGGTGCTCCACAGGTTGCATACAAAGAAGCATTTACAAAAGCGGTTGACGTTGACAGTAAATACGCAAAACAGTCTGGTGGACGTGGACAGTACGGACACTGTAAAGTTAAATTTGAGC
>OKRR01000024.1_pt1 | contig 143166 bp, 116 predicted proteins | sample 1601211 | NCBI WGS metagenome assembly OKRR01 (sample SAMEA3541525, study PRJEB24748) | human gut metagenome | biome: human gut; feature: human-associated habitat; material: faeces | place: China | collected 2012
GATACTTCCTCACGGCCCGCCAAAGACTTGGGGGGAACCCTGTGGCACACGATACAAACGATGCTGCGGAGTTATGACAGCCGCGCCAGCGGAGACCTGTTGTGTTCCCATCGTCAGGGGGCGTGGCAAATATGACGAGTAATCCGAACAGAATAACAGTAGCCGCACCAGGTTTTTATCCGAAGATTTCTTTCAGACTGGTGCGGCTGTTTAAGTATTAAGATATTAAGGAGGCGAGAGTGATGTTTGAAAAATTCCATCGAGGTGACATATATTCGGCTGATTTAAGCCCTGGTATCGGCTCTGAACAAAGTGGCTCTCGCCCTGTACTCATTCTTCAAAATAATGTGGGAAATTGTTTCAGTCCTACGATTATTATTGCAGCAATTACCAGTGTAAGCAAAAAAAGCAGAAAGTTCCCCACGCATTACCACTTAAATGACAGATGCGGTTTGGTGAAACCATCTGTTGTTATGCTGGAACAGATCAGAACAATCGACAAGTCGAGGTTAAAAAACTATATTGGTCATCTAAACAAGGATGACATGGAAAACATAAACAAGACGCTCTTGTGCAGTCTGGGGATTACATAAAAGTGCCGAAAGGCCGTATCATTTTCAGGCTGTGCAAGTAGAGTTATAATTTCGTTAGGAATTGCGGAGGTGATTCTGAATGGAGAATATCCAGAATAAAAGCGCATTGATTCCTTCAGATGAAATCCGGTCAGAAGAACTTCTGGCGGAACAAAAATTTGAAGCGTTTATCACTTCGCTGGCACATATCATCGAGAAATATGGTATGAGAGTGCTGGGCGAGGTTGACGGAGCTGCGTGAGAATCGCAGCTTTACATAGGATATTTTCCAAAAGTAAATTTTGGAGGTATGAATTATGAACCGATATGGAAAACGCTGTGTTTTGTATCCGAGGGTCAGCACAGAGATGCAAGTGGACGGATACAGCCTGGAAGGTCAAAAAAATATGCTGACACGATTTGCGGATCGTGAGGAAATGATCGTTGTTGATACTTATGAAGATGCCGGTAAATCCGGTAAATCCATTGAGGGACGGCCTGCCTTTCAAAAAATGCTCAGAGATATTGAGGATGGCTTGGACATTGACTATATTTTAGTGTATAAGCTGTCACGGTTTGGCCGTAATGCAGCAGATATACTTAACTCTTTGGAGTTGGTTCAATCTTATGGTGTAAATCTGATTTGCATAGAAGAAGGGATTGATTCCTCTCAGACAAGCGGAAAACTTTTGATTTCTGTACTATCTGCTGTGGCTGAGATTGAGCGTGAGAATATTATCGAGCAGACGATGAACGGACGGCGCGAAAAGGCACGGCAAGGTGGATGGAATGGTGGCTTTGCTCCCTACGGATATACACTGGAAGATAACAAGCTGATGATTGAAGAAACAGAGGCTGTGGCAATACGGAAGATTTTTGAATTATATACTTCATCGGAAATCGGTTTGGGTGGTATTGCGAATCAGTTGAACTTACAAGGTATACGGAAAATTCCGAGGCAGAATGGCACATTAGAGGATTGGACAGGACATTTTATTAAACTGATATTGGATAACCCGGTTTATTGCGGTAAAATTGCCTATGGACGGAGAACGAAGGAAAAAGTCAAAGGCACAAAAAACGATTACCAGATGAAAAGAAATGACGATTACATTCTGACAGAAGGACAGCATAAAGGAATTGTTAGTGAGGAGGTATGGGAAAAGGCTCATGCCAAGCGTCTTAGAACCGGAGTAAAGCAACCGTCAAAAATTGGGCGGGATCGAGTTCATTTGTTATCCGGTCTGCTGAAATGCCCGGTTTGTGGAAGTCCCATGTATACGAATAAACACGCATGGACAAATAAAGATGGCACTTACAAAGAAATTTACTATTATGTATGTAGTCGGAATAGGATGGTCCGGGGTAAGCATTGTGAATATAAGGCAATGCTGAAAAAGACCGATATTGAACCGATGGTCATTGAGGCAATTCGTGAGATCGTAAGGAATGAGGAATATGCCCAAGCCATTAAAAAACGGATTGGCGTTCAGATCGACACGAAAGCAGTGGATAAAGAACTGGAGGGCTATCAGGCAAAGCTGAAGGAAGTTGATCTGAATAAAACAAGATTGGAACGGGAAATTGACAGTCTCCCTGCTGATGCAAAATACCGGGAACGAAAGCTCCATGATATGACCTTGCGGTTAGATTCCCTATATGATGTCATTGTTGAGCTGGAGGAAAAAATCGAAGATGCCAGACTTCGGCGAGATGCAATTAAGCAGCAGGCAATTACTCTTGAGAATATTTACAAAATCATGGTGAATTTCGATTGCGTTTATAATATAATAAATGACGAAGAAAAGAGAAATGTGGTCACAGCCTTGATTAAGGAAATTGAAATTTACAGGAATGACGAGTCTGAATATCCGCTAAAGCGGATTGGCCTGAATTTTCCGGTGTTCAAGGATGGCGGGGAAGTTACGGAACTTTTGTGGGACAAAGGGAATACCGTTGAAACTGTTGTTCTTTTGTCCCAACTGAAACAAAAGCCGGATGATTACATTAATGTCACAATTGAACTTGATGATGTGGATATAACATCTGCAGAGACTAAGGCAACATATGATGAGATAAAGAAGTATGTGGATGAACATAATGCCGGCATGAAGGTTTCCAATCTGTATATTTCACAGGTAAAGAGAAAATGTGGAATTGAGGTTGGAAAGAATTATAATATGCCAAAAACAGATGATAGTAAACAGCCACAATGTCCGGAGGAGAAGGAAAAGGCAATCGTTGAGGCGCTGGAGCATTTTAAGATTGTGTAGAATTATATGTAATGTGTTGAATAATAAAGTGAGCGACAGAACCAGAAATTGGAACTGTCGCTTTTATATTTACAATGATAGAAGATAAATATGCGGTTAGAGTTTGTCTTATTTCTGATAATTTCCTAAAGAAGGAAATGCAGTAATTAAAACTGTACTCTTATCCTTTGTTATAATGGTTATATAGTCCAGTTTGACTCCTGTATTAATATATCCACTTTCATAGCCTGCATCTTTGTAAGGAATATTGTAGATAGAGCCTCCCATTTCATCCGAAATTGGATTAACAGAATGTCGTTGTTTCCATGCGGTGTTCACCATATCTATAGGATTTCCGTTAAAAACACCATGTGATTTACGATTACTATTAGGAATGGTATGTCGAATAATGTGTTCCGTTCGCGTTTCTCCTTTTTTACTAACGATAGTATCCCAGTCTAATAATTTTTTATTTTTCATAATAATAGGAGCCCTCCTTCGGCTCATTGCGAAATGGAGAACTCCTATTGGAAGGCCAGAAAAAAGACCGCAGTCTGCCATCCGAAAGGGATTAACCATTTCAGTTGATTGGTAGACCAGGTCTTCCGATGACTCTGGCTGTTATTAACTTGTGTCTATCGCTTCACTTCGGAACACCACTGATCAGGCGGTGAGATTCATGATAGAGGCTTGTTTTTACTTGCATTTGCCGGACGCAAAACCATAAGTTCTGATTGTAAATCCGACCTTCATACTGTATAATTATTTATGTATGAATAAGTGGGATTAAGTTTTAATAGATCAAAAATTGTAGGATTAAGAGAAGTGTTTTTGGTACCTCATCTCTATGGTTCTATTATAGATTTTGGCTAGATATCCTGCATTGCTTGGGGATTGGCTTATCAAGGGTATACATTGGCTTGTTGGTTGGCTTGCCTTTGGCTTTTTAATTGGATTTTGGCTTTATGCGGAAAGAAGGATAAAAAGTTTGATTTACAGTGATATATGTAAAGCGTTTTACATATCTGAAGAAGAGAGTAAGAAGAATACCGTGGAGTTTGGCCTGAACTCCGTTAGTTCACAGGGAGGAATAGCTGAAACTATTATCACTTTAGGTTGGAGTGATGAATCAACTGATGGAATATTACCGGATAACATTAGTACATATAACAAGTGGTTCTATGGAAAGACAGGACAGAAATCGGCAGTATGGAAAAGGTTTCAGAAAGACTATCGTGAAGAAAAATATGTAAAGCTATTAGAGGATGAAATCAATGAAGACGTTTTGCCTCTTATTGCAAAGAAGTTAAATGTAACGATACCTAGAGGAAAAAAGGTTGATAAACATATGCTGGCAATTGCTTTAGCCAGACAGATGTGCGAGTTTGCAAAGAGTAAGAAAACAAAGAATGAGGCGAATAGTGTCTTTGAAGAGGTGTATTTTGCAAGCGAGATTCAGACGGAATTTTCACGATACATTGATAAAGCCTCCGAACGATACAATGTAATGAAACTCATTGGTGGTGATGAAGTTCCGTTGGATAAGTTTTTTGTTTGTAACACGATTGGTCAGAAGGAAAGGGTATTTGCAGATAAAGTGAGAATAAAATGTGCCTATCTTGAAAATCCAGATATGAGAAACTTGAGGGATATGTTCAGTAATCGAGGATTGGATAATCTGCGAACTCTTTTAATAGGAAGTGGAGGTTGTGGAAAATCGTTGATGTTGCAGCACCTCTTTCTTACATCTGCAAAGGAGTATGAGAATACTGGGATTCTGCCAATATTTCTTGAATTAAGACATTTTAAACAGAGTCATGAGATTCTGCAGTATATCGTGGAAACGGTGTCTGCAACAGGGGAGTCTTTTGGCGAAGAGGATGCAAATAGCCTTTTACTTGCTGGAAAATGTCAGTTGCTACTAGATGGATTCGACGAGATTGACCCATCAGATATAAACTCGTTCTTACAGAAATTGAAAGATTTTGTTACAAAGTATGATAAGGTACAGATTGTGATTACATCAAGGCAGAATGATTCTTTGACAGGCATAAATCAGTTTATGAAATTGTATGTGTGGCCATTTGAAGAAAAGCAATCATTAGAATTGATTGATAAGATTTTGGAGTATCAGGGAGAAACAGGAGCAAGGGATACAGTTCTTGAATACATAAACAATGGCTTTCTGAAGAAAAACGGAGTGTTTGTATCGCATCCTCTGTTGCTGACCTATGTAACGATGAAGTACCCACAGTACAGTAGATTCAACGCAGACCCGTCGTTGTTCTACAAGGCAACATTTGAAGCACTTGTTTCAGGGCATGATGACAATAAGAAACCATATGACAGGGTGTTCATGAGTGTGGATGATGCAGAGCAGTTTACTACTGTATTTAAGGAATTTTGTGCTTTGACATATAAAGATGGGGTTCTTGAACTTGATAGCAGAACTTTTGAAGAGTATTTCAATCAGTTGAAATCTTATAAGGGATTTAAGAATCCGTATAAGATGAATAATAAAAACTTTAAGCATGATGTATGCTCAACTGCTTGCATTATGTATGAGAAGGAATTTGATATTTTTTATATTGACCCCGGATTTCAAGAATGCTTATTTGCAGAGTATTATTCGCAAGCACCAGAAGACGAGGTGGTTCAGCTTTTACAAGCATTAGAAAAAACATCGTATACAAAATTGGCTCGTTTTGAAGCTTTGGATATGCTTTGTAAATTATCAAGGGAGAAATTTAGATATAAGGTGTTGCTCCCATTTCTTGATGACATATTTAAGAATAAGGATGATCAGGAATCATTTAGAAATTTTCTTCTCACTTGTTTTGATGATGTAACGGTTGTCAGCATTAATGAGGCGGTACAATATCTTATGATGAAGAATTTGGAGGTGTACAAAGTTCTTTATCCGCAAGAAGAAAACTACCCAAGAACTATCTTGTTAAATTATATATTGCGAGATATGGGAGAAACACCGGATTTTGCTTTTTCGCTGTATACAAAGGAATGTTCCGTAAAAGACGGAGAACTAAAAGTGTTACAGCTACCAGAAGATGCAGAGATTACAGGAATGGTAATTGGGCAAGACACAAAAGTTGAGGATGAAAGATGTCTTCTGATTGATTCTAAACCAATGGGAGCTTATGAGTATTTCTGGAAAGAGCATAAAGAAGCAAAGCAAGATGCGTATTTGGTGGATGAGAATAGAGAATTAATCCAGTTCGGAAGGCAAATTACCATTGAAGGATATTATCTGATGACCGAGCCGGATGAGTTTAATGGAGTTATTCAGAATGTTACTGAAAATAGTGAAAATACATATAAAATGTTTCTTCGCCTAAAAGAATATCATAAAAAACTGAAGATTGAAAAACATAGAAGTGGATTGAATTAGGCGTCCATATTTTAGGACAGTAAGGAGGTTAGAATGGATACGATAGAAAGATGGCTAAGTCTCGAAGAAATTTCAAAGCATCTTGGAGTGAGTAAAGATACAGTTCGTTCCTGGATAAAAAAAGATACTATTCCATTTCACAAAGTTGGAAGACAATATAAATTCAGAGTGTCTGAAGTAGATGATTGGATTGAAAGTGGTCAAAGTGCTAATGCAGACAAATAACGGCAATTGGAGGAAATAACGATGGCAATCGATAATAAAAAGGAACAGGAAAGAGAAGAACTTCATCGTGCTATTTGGGCTATTGCAGATGAACTTAGAGGTGCTGTGGATGGATGGGATTTTAAAAACTATGTTCTTGGCACGATGTTTTATAGATATATATCTGAAAATCTTACAGCATATATTAATGAAGGCGAAATTGAAGCTGGAAACAAAGATTTTGATTATGCAAAAATGAAGGATAGCGATGTAGAAGAGGCAAGAGCTGGATTAGTAGAGGAAAAAGGTTTTTTTATTTTGCCAAGCCAGTTATTTTGTAATGTTCACAGCAAGTGCAAAGACAAAAAGGCAACATTTATAGACAAACGGAATAAAGAGAAAAATGTAAAAGAAAATTTGAATGAACTTTTAGAAATGATTTTTAATAATATTGAAAGTTCAGCACAGGGAAGTGCTTCAGAAGGGAGTTTTTCAGGCCTATTTGCAGATTTTGACGTTAACAGCAATAAGTTGGGGTCTACTGTGGCGAAAAGAAATGAACGACTTGAAAAATTGCTAGACGGAGTTGCTGATATGAAACTGGGTTCTGTAAAAGAACATGATATAGATGCTTTCGGAGATGCTTACGAATATCTTATGACAATGTATGCATCAAATGCAGGAAAATCGGGTGGAGAATTTTTCACTCCTGCGGATGTCTCAGAATTACTTACAAGGTTAGGTACTGTTGGAAAGAAAAAGGTAAATAAAGTTTATGACCCCGCTTGCGGATCTGGTTCGTTGTTGTTAAAAGCAGTAAAGATTCTAGGTAAAGATTCAGTAATTAATGGATTCTTTGGACAAGAAATAAATATAACTACATATAACCTTTGTCGTATTAATATGTTTTTGCATGATATAGATTTTGATAAATTTGATATTGAATGTGAAGATACTCTTACAAACCCACAGCATTGGGATGACGAGCCGTTTGAACTCATCGTTTCAAATCCGCCATATTCCATCAAGTGGGAGGGAGATGATAATCCACTTCTTATTAATGATCCTAGATTTGCCCCTGCTGGAGTACTTGCACCAAAGAGTAAAGCAGATTTGGCATTTATTATGCACAGTCTTTCTTGGCTTGCACCAAATGGAACTGCTGCTATCGTATGTTTTCCGGGTATTATGTATCGTGGAGGAGCCGAGCAGAAGATTAGAAAATACCTTGTAGAGAATAATTATGTAGATTGTATTATTCAGTTACCTGCAAATTTGTTTTTTGGAACTTCAATTGCAACCTGTATTATGGTTATGAAGAAAGGCAAGACTGATAATAAGGTGCTTTTTATTGATGCAACAAATGAATGCATTAAGGTGACAAATAATAATAGACTTACAGAAGAAAATATTAAGAAAATAGTGGAGGTCTTTACTAGTAGAGAAGATGTACAACATTTTTCTAAATTGGCAACTTATGATGAAATTTCTAGTAATGATTTCAATTTGTCAGTATCAACATATGTTGAAGAAGAGGATAAAAGGGAGAAAGTTGATATTGTTAAACTAAATGCAGAGATTAAAGAAATTGTAGCAAGAGAGCAGATCCTGCGTGATGAGATAGATAGAATTATTCAGGAAATAGAGGTGGATGTATGAGTGCAAATAATCTAAAGATTCCATTCAATGCTCCGCTAAATGAAATGGATACTGAAATTCAAACTTATGGGTGTAGAGCAAATAACTCTGAAATATGTGCAAATAATTCTATAGTTAATGTATGTGCATTTACATCCGAGGATTGTATATGCAAAAAAAACTTCAAGGGCATGGAAAAAGCAATATCATAAATTAGTTGGAGGACAAGGACATGAGTAAATTAGACGAGTTAATACAGGGATATTGTCCCAATGGAGTTCCTTATGTTGAGTTGGGAACAGTTGTCAATTTTTTAAATGGCAGAGCATATAAGCAATCCGAATTACTGGATTCAGGGAAATATAAAGTGCTTCGAGTTGGCAATTTCCATACGAATGATAAATGGTATTATTCGGATTTGGAATTAGACCAGGATAAATATTGTGAAGATGGAGATCTTTTATATACATGGGCAGCGACATTGGGACCAGAAATTTGGAGTGGTGAAAGGGTAATTTTTCATTATCATATATGGAAATTAGTCTTTGATGAAAAGGTTTTGAATAAACGATTTCTTTTTCATTTTTTAAAGATGGATATTGATACCATATCAAAATCATTAACTAATTCTACAATGCCACATGTATCTATGGCAAGTATGAAGAAGCGAATAGTTCCTGTACCTCCTCTGGAGGTACAACGTGAAATAGTCCGAGTACTAGACTCTTTCACGTTACTTACAGCCGAGCTTACAGCCGAGCTTACAGCTCGGAAGAAACAGTATGAATATTATCGAAATACCCTACTTACTATAGACAGTAATATACCTATAAAAACAATTGAACAATTGTGTAAAGTATCCGCAGGTGGTGATGCACCTAAAGATGCAATGTCAAAGGAAAAGACGGATGAGTATATTATTCCTATTATCAGTAATGGAGTTGGGGAAAATGCATTATATGGTTATACAAATAAAACTAAAATAACAGAACCCGCAGTTACCGTTGCTGCAAGAGGTACTATTGGATATGCGGAATATAGAGATTATCCGTATTTTCCAATTATCCGTTTGTTGTCTTTGATACCAAATGATAAGGATGAACTTGATACAAAATACTTATATTATTGTCTTCAGGGAAAACAATATAATGTACCGACAACAGGAATTCCACAGCTTACAGCACCGATGGTAAAACAGGTAGAGATACCCGTTCCAGCATTGTCTATTCAGAAGAGAATTGTTGATGTACTAGATAATTTTGAAAAGATTTGTACAGACCTTAGTATTGGACTTCCGGCAGAAATTAATGCTCGCCAAAAACAATATGAATTTTATCGTAATCAGCTCTTGACATTTGCCGAGAGCGGTAAGAGCATCTTAACAGACAGACAGACAGACAGACAGACAGACAGACAGACAGACAGACAGAGCATAATTAAACTCTTACAGTATGTATTTGGATATTGTTTTGTTACATTAGAGGATATATCGGAGAATCTAGACAGTAGAAGAAAACCGGTGACAAGTGGTAATAGAGAAAAAGGAGATATACCATATTATGGTGCATCTGGAGTTGTTGATTATGTAAAGGATTACATATTTGATGGAGATTATTTGTTGGTTTCGGAGGATGGTGCAAATTTAACCGCAAGAGTTACGCCGATTGCCTTTTCAATTAGCGGTAAAACTTGGGTAAATAATCATGCACATGTTTTAAAATTTGATGAATATGTTACAAGACGATTTGTAGAAATGTATTTAAATTCAATTGATTTATCTTGTTACATAACTGGTGCCGCACAGCCTAAGTTAAATCAAAAGAATTTGAATTTGATAGAAATACCATTTCCAACAATGGAGGAGCAAAAGAGAGTTGTACAGATTCTTGATAGATTTGAAAAGTTATGCAATGATATCGAAGAAGGTCTTCCAGCGGAAATTGAGGCACGACAGAAACAATATGAATACTACAGAGATAAATTGCTTACTTTTGAGCAAATAGAAAATAACTAAGAGGAGGCGAGGTAAGTGCCATATTTTAATATAGTGGCGGAGACAAATGAGAATACCGTTGTAACCCAATATGAGCCTGTGAAGAAACGTTCCGATGCCTATCAAAGCGAGGCAGAACTGGAGAAAGAATTCATTCGTATGCTTACAGAGCAGGGATATGAATATTTACAGATTCATACCGAAGAGGATATGGTTGCCAATATGCGTATAAAACTTGAAGAGTTGAACGATTACCAATTCTCCGATACCGAATGGGAGAGATTCTTCAAGGAGTGTATTGCAAATGGAAATGATGGTCCTGTGGAGAAAACTTGCAAGATTCAAGAGGATAATGTTCAGGTCTTAAAGCGTGACGATAACATGACAAAGAATATCACGCTGATTGACCGTAAGAATATCCATAACAATAGGCTACAGGTAATCAATCAGTATGTAGTAACCACAGATCAGGGAGCTAGGCATGATAATCGTTACGATGTTACAGTACTTGTAAATGGATTCCCTTTGGTACATATTGAACTAAAGAGAAGGGGAGTTCCTATCCGTGAGGCTTTCAATCAGATTAATAGATATGAAAGAGATTCCTTTTGTGCCGGATACGGATTGTTTGAATATGTTCAGATTTATGTTATTTCAAACGGAACAAATACGAAATATTACTCCAACAGTACCAGGTATAATGCAATCAAAGATGCAGAGGCAACCAATACAAAGAAAGGAAAGACAAGTAACTCATTCGAGTTTACTTCCTTCTGGGCAGATGCAAATAATCGTATTATCCCGGATTTGATTGATTTTACAAAAACATTTTTTGCTAAGCACACGATTTTAAATATTCTTACAAAGTACTGTGTATTTACTTCAGAGAATATGCTGATGGTTATGAGACCATATCAGATTACTGCGACTGAGAGGATTCTCAACCGAATCGAGATTGCTCATAACTACAAAAAATATGGAGATATTGTAGCAGGTGGATATGTATGGCATACGACAGGAAGCGGAAAAACACTGACATCCTTCAAGACGGCCAGACTGGCATCAAATTTATCCTTCATTGATAAGGTGTTGTTTGTGGTTGACCGTAAGGATTTGGACTACCAGACTATGAAGGAATATGACAGATTTGAGAAAGGTGCTGCTAACAGTAACTCCTCAACAGCAATATTGGAGAAACAGTTAAGAGATACCAAATCAAAAATTATCATTACAACCATACAGAAACTGTCCACTTTTATTAAAAAGAATGCAAAAGACCATCCTGCATTTAATAAGCAGGTTGTCATTATCTTTGATGAATGTCACCGCAGTCAGTTTGGTGATATGCACGCAGCCATTGTGGAGAGTTTTAAGAAGTATTATATGTTTGGTTTCACAGGGACGCCTATATTTCCAGCTAATGCAGATGCTGTCAAAAATCCTAAGTTTTCAACTACAGAGCAGACATTTGGGGATCAGCTTCATACATATACAATTGTTGATGCTATTAATGACAAAAATGTACTTCCGTTTAAAGTAGAGTATCATCAGACAATGAAAGAGGAGCCAGATATTGATGATGAGATGGTTCTTGATATCGATAGGAAGAAAGTATTTGAGAGTACACAGAGAATAGAAAGAATAACCAGATATATTTTGGAACATTTTGACCAGAAGACTTATCGTGGAGATAAAACCTACATTTATAATTCTCTTACCAATATTTCTGAAGTGGCATCCGCTGAAAGAGGTAAGGTTGAAGAGATTAAACAGAAACAAAGGCTGAGTGGTTTCAATTCCATTTTTGCAGTTTCTTCTGTAGACATGGCAAAGGCATACTATGAGGAGTTTCGTAGACAGATAAAGGAAGATCCAACGAAGGCTATTAAGTTTGCTGTCATTTACAGTTATAGTGCAAACGAAGAAGAACAGGAATCAGAGGATATTCTTGAGGAAGAGAACCCGGAAGATACATCGCAGTTAAGTCAGACTGCCCGAGATTTTCTAGAGAGTGCTATTCAGGATTACAATGTCATGTTTCATACCAACTATGATACATCTTCGGATAAGTTTCAGAACTATTATAAGGATGTATCTCTTCGAATGAAGAACAAGGAACTGGATATGCTTATCGTAGTAAATATGTTCCTTACAGGTTTTGACGCAACAACACTTAATACATTATGGGTGGATAAAAACTTAAAAATGCATGGACTCATTCAGGCATTTTCCCGTACGAATCGTATTCTTAACAGCATCAAGACATTTGGCAATGTGGTATGTTTCCGTAATCTTCAAAAGCGAGTGGACGCGGCTATTTCCTTGTTTGGAGATAAAAATGCAGGTGGAATCGTTTTAATGCAGAGTTTTAAGGATTATTATTATGGATATGAATCTGTGGACGGAAAACAGATGCCTGGCTACAGTGACATGGTTGAGGATTTGACTACAAAGTTTCCGTTAACTGTGCCACAGATTGTTGGAGAACAAAATCAAAAAGATTTTATTGCTCTGTTTGGCTCTATTCTTCGTATGAGAAATTTGCTTGTTGCATTTGATGAATTCAAAGAAAAGGAGCTTCTCAATGGAAGAGATTTACAGGATTATCTTGGACGTTACCAGGATTTGAGGGACGATTGGAAACGAAAGAGGGAAAAAGGTGAATTGTCAGATATCACGGATGATGTTGTATTTGAGGTAGAGCTTATAAAGCAGGTAGAAATCAATATCGACTATATACTTATGCTAGTAAAAAAATATCACAATACACATTGTGAGGATAAAGAAGTTCTTATTACAATTCGTAAGGCTATTGATGCTAGTCCAGAACTTCGTAGCAAAAAGGAACTTATTGAGGCATTTTTGAATGGCGTAAATGATGTTGATGATGTCATGGTTGAATGGCATGATTATGTAGTTGAAATGCGAGAGCAGGAACTGGTTATTATTATTGAAGAAGAAAGACTGAAAGAAGATGAGACACGTAAGTTCCTTGAGAATGCATTCCGTGAAGGCGAAGTTAAGACCGTTGGTACAGACATTGATAAGATTATGCCACCAGTTAGCCGTTTTGGTGGTGGTAACAGAGCCAACAAGAAGAAAACAGTAATAAATCGATTAAAGGCATACTTTGATAAGTTCTATGGAATAGGTGGAGCTATAAAATTTACAAAAGAAGGGTAAGATATCCTAAGTGGGGGCAAAAAGTGCCCCCACATTCATTAGTTGAGGGCGAAAAGCGCCCCCGAAACTTAAAAGTGGCTCCATTTTGTGCTATCATTTTTTAAATTAAGAAATTAGTCAATTTAAATAGCTGACAAAAAAATAAAAAGTGGGGGCAAAAAGCGCCGTCAAAATCATAAAGTGAGGGCGGAAAGCGCCACCAAAATGATAAAATGGGGGCAAAAAGCGCCCCCACATACAATAAACAAAGGGTTCAAAGGAAAATTCCCTTGTTAGAACGGCATTTGGATGGAGACATCTCTAATGCGTATCTAGCAGTCGCCAGGGATTGGCGTATAAAAAGGAATATTGCGTAAGCAGGAAAAGACATAGAAGTCTTTGGCTATAGTGCAGTATATGAGCCTTTGGAAAATCTGATAGGTGAACAGATAGAAATATTTGAAAACTACCATTCAGTAAAATCTATTCCATTTTAGCAAGTCTTGAGATAAAATATGTTCTGTGAATTATTCACAAGATAATATTTTAAGGAGGCTTGGCAATGAACAAGGATTTTGAACGCTGCTGTAGCTTTCTTGCAGACATGATTATTAAATATGCACCAGAGATAAAAGAAGAAGTAGAGGTGTGTATGATGATCAAGGATTCAATTGATGACGAGAAAGTAAGCAGGCAGAAACAATTTGACCGGTTCTGTTATTACTTAGGTGGGATAAAACAGCTTCTGGACAAAAAGGCTGCATAGGCAGCTGGCATCCTGTAGATAATATGCTACGGGATGTATACATATATTACGGGACTTCATTCATAAGAGTGGAGTCTTTTTGTTTTATTCTTTCATCTTGGAAAAAGTTTTGGTTGAACAGAGGTTGGAATGATGATAAAATTTAGTTGGGACAATAGCGAACGCATGCGTTCACATTTCATAACTAAGAAGTAATGGATTGGAGAGGTGCTTATGGCAGATAAAATTGGAACCGATGAATATGGGGAAATACTTATATATCAGACTGATGATGGGCAGACAAATATAGAAGTTAAAATAGAAGATGATACAGTGTGGCTGACACAACAGCAGCTTACTGAATTATATCAATGCAGTAAATCAAATATAAGTGAACATATAAAGCATATATTCGAAGAAGGGGAGCTGGATAAGGATTCAGTTGTTCGGAAATTCCGAACAACTGCAGATGATGGAAAAACATATAATGTTACTTATTACAATTTAGATATGATTATCTCTCTTGGATACCGTATTAAATCAGTGATTGCAACAAGATTCAGGCAGTGGGCAACAAAGCGGCTAAAAGAATATATGATTAAGGGATTTACGATAGATGACGAGCGTTTGAAAGGAAATGGTGGAGGAAATTACTGGAAAGAGTTACTTGACAGAATCAGGGATATAAGATCTTCAGAAAAGGTATTGTATCGCCAGGTTCTTGATTTGTATGCTACGAGTGTAGATTACAATCCTCATAGCGAAGAGTCTGTTAGATTCTTTAAAATTGTTCAGAATAAACTTCACTATGCAGCACATGGTCATACTGCGGCAGAGGTTATATATCAACGTGCTGATGCACAAAAACCATTTATGGGACTTACTTCATTTTCAGGTGAATTACCAGCATTAAAAGATATAGGAATTGCAAAAAATTATCTGGATGAGAGTGAACTAAAAGTGTTAAATAATCTTGTATCTGGTTATTTTGATTTGGCAGAAATTAATGCAATTGAACATAAACCTATGTACATGGATGATTATGTAAAGCAATTGGATAGTGTTTTGTCATCAGGAAACAGAAAGCTTTTAACTGGTTCCGGTTCTGTAAGTCATAAACAGGCGTTGGAGAAAGCAAAGTCAGAATACAGAAAATATCAGGAGATTACTTTGACACCAGTCGAAAAAGCATATCTTGAAAGCATTAAAGAGGTTTCCAAGGAAGTAAAAAGGAGATAACATCTGATGAAAAAACAGCAGAAATGTTACATATATACAAGAGTTTCCACTTCCATGCAGGTAGATGGTTACAGTCTTGATGCACAGAAGGACAAGCTTAGAAAATACGCAGAGTATCAGGAAATGTCTATCGTCGGGGAATATTCTGATGAGGGTAAATCTGGCAAAAGTGTGGAAGGCAGACCACAGTTTAAGCATATGCTTGCGGATGTAGAAAGTGGCAAAGACAATGTTGATTATGTGCTGGTATTTAAGCTGTCACGATTTGGAAGAAATGCTGCAGATGTTTTATCGTCATTGCAGAAAATGCAGGATTATGGAGTTAATCTTATCTGTGTAGAGGATGGGATTGACAGCTCTAAGGATGTCGGGAAGCTGATGATATCTGTGTTATCTGCGGTTGCAGAGATAGAACGTGAGAATATCCTTGTCCAGACAATGGAAGGCCGCAGACAGAAAGCGAGAGAAGGCAGATGGAACGGCGGATTTGCGCCATATGGCTATCAGCTGGTAAATGGTGAACTTATCATTGCAGAAGATGAAGCAGAGATTATCCGTATTATATATGATAAATTCGTCAATACAACGATGGGAATGGCTGCGATAGCTGCATTTTTAAATAACAGTGGTTATAAGAAAAAGCTTCGCCAGAATAACACAATTGAAGGTTTTTCTACATCATTCGTCAAGGGTGTGCTGGACAATCCGATATATTGCGGTAAGCTTGCATTTGGCAGAAGAAAAAATGAGAAGATTCCGGGAACAAGGAATGAATATCATATCGTAAAACAAAAGGATTACTTGCTAAGTGATGGAGTCCATGAGGCAATTATATCAGAAGAAATGTGGAACCAGGCACACAGAAAGCGGCAGGAGACAGGTGTTTTACAGGTAAAAACACATAGTCTTGAGCATGAACATATTTTATCAGGGATTATTAAGTGCCCTGTATGTGGAAGCGGTATGTATGGCAATGTGAATCGTAAGAAGCATCCGGACGGAGGCTATTACAAGGATTATTTCTATTATGCCTGCAAACACAGGAAGCTTGTGGACGGACACCGCTGTACTTATAAAAGACAGTGGAATGAGGACAGAATCAATGCGGCAGTTGAGGAAATTATCCGTAAATTTGTAAAGAACCCAAAGTTTGAGCAGGAAATCCGTAAGCAGATAGGAAGCAGCATTGATACTTCGGAGCTTGACAAGGAATATGATGGATTAAAAGATAGACTGAGCCAGACAACCGGGGCAAAAAACAGGCTTGCTGACCAGATGGATCATTTATCTGTATCCGATAAGAATTATGACAAAAAATATAATGACATGCAGGAACGTTTGGACAAGCTATATGATGAAATCACTGATATTGAGGATGCCATGGAAGAAGTCGAAACAAGACTATATAATATCAGGCAGGACAAAATCTCAGAAGATAATGTTTACCAGTTCCTTTTATTCTTTGATAAGCTGTATGATAAATTTACAGATCTGGAAAAGAAGACATTTTTGAAGAGCTTCCTGTCGGATGTGTTTATCTATGAGGAAGAGCAAAAGGATGGCAGAATATTAAAAGGTCTCCGGTTTAAATTTCCTATATATATGAATGGCAGAAATGTATTAGGCGTGGATTGGGACAACGAGAGTACAGATGAGACGGTAGTATTGATGTCAAGGGTAAAATAAGCAAAGGCAGAAATGCCTAGAAATTAAGGGTTTTAAGACCAATGGTAGTAATTTGAAGTGCTGCTGTTGGTCTTTTTCTTTTGCCTTGCCCCGAACATATATGTTCGATGATGTTCCTGTTGGAGGGATGGTGTTGAAGAACAACTATGGATAATTGGTGGGGGTGAGAACATAAAATGAATGACAAAATGATGAGAAAATGCTTGATAATATTCGTGAATGAGATTAAAATAAAGTAAATGAAGGGAGAATCAATTATGGACTATTTACCAGTACAAGAGTTTTCTAATAAATGGAATATAAGTAAGAGAAGAATACAGATTTTGTGTAAAGAAGGACGAATAGAAGGAGCAAAGATGATTGGTAATATGTGGGTAATTCCTGCAGATGCAAAAAGACCGAATGATGCTAGAACAAAATCACCAATAAAGCCTAATACAGAGAGTGTGTCTGAAGTACGCCGGGAATTAAAAAAAGTACTTAAGAAATTGTATAACATTACGGAGAGACTTTATATAAATGAGGATGACAAAAAGAGTGTGGTTTTGGCTACAATAGCTTATTCATTGTTCGAATTTTATTTGGGTGATAAAGAAACAGATGAAATGTATAAAATAATTTATAAAGATATTTCTGGGAAAGAGAAAGAAATTTCTTTAGATTTTTCATTAAAGGAAATTGTAGCTGAATTTATAGAGAAATTCTGTGATGCTCCAGATATTAATAATATTCTATCTTGGGCGTATCAATATACTAATAAAATTATTGATGGGAATATATATAGTCAAACTCAATTTTTTACTGAAAAATACATGATAGATTACCTTGTTGGAAATGTTGTCGATTATGATAGGACTAAAAAGATTGTTGATCCATGTGCAGGTGGTGGAAATTTCTTAGTGGAATGTTTAGATTATTTGTGTGACTGTTTAGGCGAAAAAATAAATGTTGATGAAATTATTTTAAATACAAGTAGATTGTACGGATATGATATTGATAAGTCAATTGCCAGAATAGCAATTGTGAATATTAGATTAAGAGCAATATCTATAATGAAACGAGCTAATATCGATGTTACAAAAGAATTATGGGAGCAGATTTGTCCTAATATCTTTGTTACAAAAAATGAAGATACGATTTGTGGTTCTCTAGCAAAAGATAATCGTGTTGTGGTTAATCTTGTAAATGGAAATGAGTTGGGGATGGGTGATGCACTTTCAAATGCAGATGCAATAATAACTAATCCACCATTTGCAACCATAAAGGGAATGTGTCAAGAAGAAAAAGAATTTTTGAAAAAAAATTATCCTGATGCAAACTGTGATACATGCGTTTCGTTTATGGTAGCAATACACAATCTGTTGAAACCAAGCGGTGTATGTGGAATAGTATCTCAAAATTCATGGATGCATTTGAAGTCATTTAAAGAAATAAGAAATTATTTCTCAATGCAATACAATATTCAAAAAATAGCGAATCTAGGTTCTGGTGCTTTTTTTGACCTTAGTGGAGAAAAGTCAAATGTTTCTCTTATTGTATTTTCGAATAAATATAGGTCAGATAATAAAGTTGAAATACTCAATTTATCTTCATTTTTATTAAAAGAAAAAATTGATAAGCTAATTAGTAATGAAGGTAGATTGTATATTGGGCAAGATATGTTAGATGGATCGAATGGTTACGATTTTTCTGGTAAAGGAACCTTAAATGTAATGGGAGCAAATAAGCAACCGTATCGGAATGTTGCAGTTCCAATGCAAGGAACATCGACAGGTAATGCTAAAGAACTTGTGGGTTATTTTTGGGAACATTTTGGTGAAACAGATTGGGTTGCTGTAAGTAATGGGGGCGGTTACTGCAGATGGCAGGGATTAAATGATAGTGTAGTCAAATGGGGAAAGGAAGGCGAGTACATTAAGTCTCAAAAGGGGTCTGCGTTACGAAATGTAAAATATTTTGGTGATACTCAAATGGTCTTTAGTGATACAGGAACAGCAGGGTTAAATGTTAGAGTTTTGCTGGATAATCAGATTTTTATTGCGTCTGGTCCGGGAATTAGAGTTGTTAAAGGAAACGAATATGCACATTTAGCTTTCTTGAATTCAAGAATAGCGGCATATTATGTGAGAATGATGTCTCCAAAACTTACAATAGCGGCCGGATATATTGGACAAATTCCTGTTAATGATAATATTTATTCTTCAGTTGTTCTTGAAAAAGAAGCACGATTATGTATTGAGCTAAAAAGGAAAATGTTATCGACAAGACCTAATAATATAGAGTATGAGTCCACATATATACAAAATATTAGTGGTAACTTGCTTAATGATGCTTGGCGAATGTTTAATGATGATCTGATAAATGAACTTCTAAAATTAGAAGTTGAAAGTAAAATAGACCAATTCATTTTTAAGGAGTATGGGCTTTCTGAAGAGGAAGAAAAGCATCTTCAAGATAGTGTTGGTGAATGTGCATATTTGATTGATAGAACGCAGGAAATAGATATCGATAAACTTGATAAATACCTAGAAAAACTAATAGATGCGGCTTGCTGCTTAAAGAGAACAAGAGCATCAAAAAAGTCATTAGGAAGCGATGGAGTCCTTGAATATGTTGCTAAAGATTTAGGAGTTAATCCGGAAGTGGTTGTAAAAAAAATACAGGAAAAGCCGTTTGAAATGAAAAGAGTATTAAATAAATATATGGATATGATTTTGCATAATATGGTTTTATATAAACTGGATTATAACACAGATAATGGTGTGCTAATTTCTGAATGTGCAATAACTGAATTGGTATCTGATTTGATGGATAGGTTTGGGAAAGACTTTGATTATAGTAAATGGATACAGGAATCGTTTAATAAAGTACACAGTGAGATATTTAAAGGTGTTCCTTATCTACAATATGAAAATGGGGTGATTCATAAGTATGACAGCAAAGTTGCATAATTTGGTTGCTAAATATATGAATAAAACAATTGATATAGAAGAATGGGAAGATATTAGAAAAAAATATTTTGAATATTCATATTTAGCATTTATGACTCTTTGCGCACATGAGATTAAATCTGATTGTGCTGCAAATGAAATAGAAAATATTATTGGAATGAATGATATTATTGAAGAATCAATATTGTGCTATGTCTTGAAAATACCGGGTTCGTATGAATTTATTTCTGAGGTATTATCTATTATCAATGATTATGACGCATTTGATATAAACTGCTTATACCAAAGTTATATAGCAACAGATTTTTCTATTATGGATGGTGAAGTGAAATTCGAGGGTGGAAAGAACAATAGAGATATATTGGGTTCATACTATACTCAAGAAGAATTTGCATATGAGATTACTCAAAAAGCAATTGAGGAATATCTTGAAAATAATATTAGAGAAGAAGTAAATGAGTTAAAGATAGCGGATTATTCTTGTGGTGGTGGAGCATTTTTGGTTGCAGCATGTCGAATATGCAGACAAAAAGGGATAAGTGCAGATATTTACGGATATGATGTAGATCCGATTGCAATAATGATAACTAGACACAGATTGCGTTTTGAAGAAAGTTCGGGATATAAAATTTTATTAGGAAATCCATTATTGATTACAAAAAATGATATAGAGCCATTAGAAAAATTTAAGAGGGCAGAGGTAGGAAGATTTTATTCATTGGAAATGGGTGTTTTATCACACGACAATGTAATGATTGCCCTTGGAAATCCACCTTGGGAAAAGATTAGATTTGAAGAAAAGAAGTTTTTAATGCATTATGTAGAAAATCAAGAAATTGGATCAAAGGCAGGGCGAGAAAAATATATTCAGAACATTTCAGAAACGAATAAGTATTTTTATAATTGTTTTATTGATGATTACGAAAAGGCAAAGCGATTAATAAAAAAAGAGGAATGCTTTTGCAAATCAAGCTGTGGTGAGTTAAATACATATGCGATTTTTACAGAATTATGTCGAAATGTGGTTTGCAACAGCGGTATTATTGGATTGATAGTTAAATCGTCACTTCTCAAGATGCCCGTGTACAGTGCTTTTTTTAGGAATATGACAAAAAATAAAGATTTGTATGAAGTATACATGTTTACAAATCGGAATAAGATTTTCAATATTGATTCTCGTGAAGAATTTTCAGTCATTTTCTTGAAAAAGAACAATACAAAAAATCTTAGCATAGCATTAAATATTGAACGATATGAAAAATTTGTTGATAGAGAAAAAATAGAATTGTCATATGATTTATTGAATAAACTTAATCCTGAAACGGGAATGATTCCAAATATATGTCATAACGAAGAATTAGAATTTCTAGTTAGCATTTATGAAAAATATGATACATTCGGAACGCGTTATCCAGAATGTAAATTTGGTAGACTGGTTCATTTGACAAATCATTCGGAGAGTATAATTAAACAGAATGATGATGGCTATATTCCTATATATGAGGGAAAGTTTATTGAGCTATATACCGCTAAATATGCTACATTTTCAGGGATGAATGAAAGCGATAAGTATAAAAACAAAGCTTCAGCTAAAATGATTTGTGACATAGATGGCAAAGAGTATCCAGAATCTCGTTATTTTATAAAAGAAGAAGTTTGGAATAATTTATCTAGAAATTTTAATGATGAAGGTGTGATTGCTTGGAGAAGTTTGACATCAGCTACCAATAGAAGAACAATGCTTGCAACTGTTCTTCCGTTGATTCCGACATGTCAGTCTATTCAAATTTTGCAATTGCCTAAGAAGGAAATGCTACACATACTAGCATTATTTAATTCAGTAGTATTTGATTATATTGTAAGATTAAAAATGGCGGGGCTTGATTTGACGCAGACAATTATTAAACAGATTCCTATTCCGGATACAAAATCATTTGAAAAAGAGTTGGTTTATATGGGAGAAAAAGCAACAATTGAAAAGCATATTAATTCTCGAATAAGAATGTTATATGTAAGCGACCAAAGACTGGATAACTTTTTTGCGGATGTGAGTATTTATCCGATAAAGAGAAAAATTACTAGAAAAAAAATAATTGCAGAAATAGATAGATTAGTAGCACTTTTGTATGGATTAAATGAAGAAAGATTTAAGAATATATTGCATACTTTTAGTAAGTACTATTCAGAAAAGGAAGTTGAAGCTTTTTTTTAAGCATCAACTTCCTTGGGATAAACTTAGAGCATGCCATATGCTTTTGAAGTAGCACCACTACCATTACGTGCCCATACACGGCTAAGGGATTTTACACGATCAAGTTCGCTTTCATCTAAAAGAGAGAGAACATAATAATCGGTGTTGATCTTTTCGAATACAAGTATTTTATGAACGAAATCACCTCGATTTCCGTATTTTGATAATTCTTCAGAATCATCATTTGGAGCACCTTTTAATTGGATTCTCCAACTTCCGTTATCTGGAGCAAATTTGATTGTTGATGGATAATAATCCTTTCCGAGATAGTTGATGGTGATATTTTTTTGTCTTGAAGTATCTTCTGGGTCAATATCAAAGAATTTTATACCACCATACATTCGTGCTGGATCAGAATATTCATAAGGAGTTCCTTTGACAGAACCGGATTCTATCTGTCCAAGTTTTGATAAATCTAGGATATTTCTTGACCCCCCTGTTGATTTTCGCATTTCAAACCAAAATTGTTCATTGGTAAAAGCAGGTACATTTTCGGTGGTGGGAGTAATTATGTAGTCGATATCAGGAGTAGATGATTTATTAAGCGGCTTATGAGGTTTTTGAGTGGTTATTATTGTTGGAATAGTAACCTTCTCAGATCCGAATAAGCTGTTTTTCTTTTGCCTTTTCTTCTGGGATACTCTTTTGCTGATATTCTCAATTTTCTGAGATACTTCTTTGGATATATAATTTGCCTCTAATAATGTGTTAATGTCATCAATGGAATTTATTTTGGTAGAGCACGAATAGTCTGTATCAGAATATTTTTCTATTATTGAATAAATGTTTTCTAACTCGTTTTTTCCAGTTGATGAACCATATGATTGGATTGAACAACTTTCAAAGTTGGTCCAAAGACCGCCACCAGTCAGGTTGTTTGAACCAATAGCACACCAAGCGGTAGACGAGTCTTCCAATAAATAAATCTTGCTATGGTATGTTGTTGAAAAGTTTTCGGAATGAATAACGTACAGTTCATTGCATAGTGAAAATAGATTAAGCAATGCTTCATACGAAGTTCCATCTAGATCTATACCGATAAATGCTTTGACGTATCCCCCACTTGACTTGAAGTTCTCAATAGATTCTTTTAATCTTAAAACTCCGCTATTCTTTGCAAATGCAGAGAAAATAGTAAAATTTGTATAACCGTTTTTTAACTCCGAAATTAGAATGTCACCGAGTTGACCTTGGAAAGGTTGATTGATAATAGACATAATATCTTCCTCCTTAAAAACACAACTACAAAAATTATATCACACAGTAATTAAATTTTATATATTTTTTTGCTTGCTATTATGTGTCTTCAGAGTGGTATATGTACATACCAAAAAATCATAAGGAGGTCAATTATACATGGCTATACAAAGATAGAGAAGATGAAATTATCCAATCAGGAATTGGACAATTACTCTGATGGGATAGATGTTTACTATTTAGCTGAAAATACATTGTATAAACTTGAAACAGAAAAAAATGAATCTGAAAAGCTTATAGATATGTATATTGATAATGAACAGAGTCTTATATGCAAAAAATTGGATGATGAATATAGAACATATCATATTATTTCTAAGAATACTGACGTGAGTAATTCAACATCTTATAGATGGTATTTATCATCGATGAAGCATCGATGAAGTCGAAATCATTCAAATGATTTTTGACAGGTATATTCATACCAATGATGGAATCAATGGCGTGGCAAATTATCTGAACAATCATGAATATACGAAGAAGCTGCGTTAGAATGGAACAATACCGGGGACCTCAGCCAACTTTATTGAGAAGATAATTAATAATCCGGTATATATGGGGAAGATAGCATATGGACGCAGGCGTACAGAGTAGAAAACAGGAATCCGTAATGAAACATATGTAGTGGAGCAATCAGATTTTCATGTTTATGAGGGAATTCATGAAGCAATTATTTCCGAGGAAGATTGGGATCTTGCACAGGAAAAACGTTCAAAAATAATTACAAGCGTGAAAAAATTCATGATTCGGAACACGCACATTTTTTGTCAGGAATATTAAAATGACCTTTTGCTGCTGGGTATAAGAGCGGCATGACAATGGTAGAAATTGCAAAGCGGAACAATGTCAGTGAGAGGACGATTTATAGGTATAAAGCGTATTATGACAAGATGAGGGAAGAAAAGGATAATGAGTAGACCATTTTTACTGTGTTATGAAAATGGTTGCATGAATTTTGCGGTGGATTTTTTGTACCGCAAACATGAAACAAAAAAATATTTGCGGTCAAATTTTTCAACCGCAAAATTGAAGCTACAAGGTGCAAAACAAATACACTTATAGCGGCAGTTTCCAGTTGTTCCTGATATGAAGTAAGCTTGACATATAAAAGGATTGAGATACTTTTATATTTATGATACAATATCCGAAAACACGGAAACTCCAAAATGTGTGAGGAGATATTGTGCCATGAATATATATGAAAAAATCTTTGACAGATTAACGGAATTACATATGAGTCAGATTGAATTATCGCGAAGAACTGGTATTGCTACCAGTACGATCAGCGACTGGCGTAAGAAAAAAATTAATCCACAGGCAGACAAATTGGTTGCTATATGCAAAGCACTTGATATGTCGCTTGTGGATTTACTTTGCAATGGGGATGAGAAAGAAGAAAAGGTTGTGCAGACGGATTATATGTTAGATGAAAGACAGATAGTTGAAGTATTTAGAATGGCAGATAATGAAACGAAGAGAAGATTATTAAGATATTTTGAATTAGTAGAAATATGCAATCAGATCAATGAAAATAATATTTCGAAAAAAAATAAGAGAAATGTATCTGTTATTCAAGATATTGATGGCAATAATATAGTTGTGATTAATGATATTATATTTAAGGGAAAACGTTCTATTAATTGGAAAGATGTAAGGGAATACCTTAAAAACTATATTGGAGATTTTTACACCATAGCCTCTACAGGGGATATAGTGTATATTGGATTAGATTTACCGAATGAATATAGTGGTTCAAAATATACACATAGTATAAAGGGAACGAATGCGAAGGCAAAAGCCAATGCAGCACAAGGAATTCCGGAGCTGATAGAGATTGCAGTGGGGAAACATTTTCGAGAGAATACTGAAGCAAAGCATTGGAGAAATGCAAAATTTGGCTGGTATCGATATGATTCACGATTTGCATTGCCGGTATATGATGAGGTGGGGGAGATAGAGAGATACAATGTATTTCATATATCATTGATTGTTAGACATTCAGAGGATAAAAAATTATATCTATATGACATTTTGGATATAAAAAAAGAAACAAGCAACCCGATTGAGCCATAAGGCTGTACACGACAAAAACTCATTTCTTTATAGAGCAATGGTACTATATGATATGATATTTGTCAATCCGATTATTCGACAAACTGTTCGCCAATTATTTCATGATCGATTTATCGTGTTGGATTATGGTGTGAATCTAATCTGTGTGGAAGTTGGAATTGACAGTTCAAAAGAAGCCGAAAATTCGGCTATATATTATGAGGAATTTAAAATATGAATCAATACATTGATTTATCTATAAAAAAAATTGAAATTAAAAACCCAAAGAGAGACTTAAAACCGATTGTGAATTTGCAGAATAAAGTAATTCTTACATTATCTCACGAAGAGTACTACTATCCCACAGACGAAAAGACAATAGAAGAGTGTCTTAAAGGCGATTATATTTTATTGGGAGTTTATAACAGAGATAAGCTTATTGCAGCAAGTTTTGCGTGTGAGGATGGTTTGTTCTTTTCAAGACCTATTACTGATTGGATGGAGATTCCTGGAAATAAAATCATGAGTCATGAATTTGTTGTGGTTGATATGGAGTACAGAGGTAATGGAATACAGAAGAGATTTATGGATGCTACTGTAAGAGAGGCAAATAGAATGGGCTATGATACTATATGGTGTTGTGCTCATCCGGATAACACTCCGTCTGTCTGTAGTATCGAAAGTACAGGTTATAAATTGGCAAATCAGTTTACGGTAGATGGTTGGACGAGAAACGTATACTACAGAGAGATATAAATGCTATGATAATTCAAATTTTAAAAATAGTACTTCCAGTGCTTATCATGCTTTTTTTAGGGATGATTTGCAGAAAATCCAATTATATCAGTGCAGACTGTGTGGATGGGATAAAAAAGATTGTTGTAAACATAATGCTTCCAATTGCAGTCTTTCATGGACTTGCAACATCTGTCCTTGGGAAAGAAACGATATTTAATATTGGCATGATGTTTGTGATTCTTTGTGCCACGTTTATTCTGGGTTTTGTCCTGAAACATTTTATTAGGAAACCCTATGATAAATACCTGCCTTTTATAGCTTGTGGGTATGAGGGCGGAATGATTGGATACTCGCTTTATACAGGTCTTGTCGGAGTGGAAAATTTGTCTGTGATTGCCGTGATTGATATCGCAGCATTACTTTTTACGTTCAGCATCATGAGTAATGTACTGGTTCTGATAGAAGACGGCAAAAAAGTAAGTGTGATTGAAATTGTTGGGAACATGCCTGAAAACTGTAATAATAAGAGCTGTTATGCAGCTGATATTTGCAATGGCAGTTATTTCGTTGATACATATTCTTGGAAGATCAGATCGATTGTTAGAGATAGCAGTCATTGTATATATGTCGCTTCCTGGTTCGATGGGAATACAGGCATTTATTAAGGATGAAGATGGTGGAAAGTATATAGCAAATTGTAATTCCATATATCTGGCAGTGACAATTGTTGTTTATGCCATACTTGCAGCTGTGCTATAGTTTATAAAAATTTGACAAATCCACTCACTTATGTATACAATACAGAAAATATAAATATCATAGGAAAACAAATATCTTAAGAAAGGAGAGCAGACTATGTACTGGAAAACAACGAATCTTCACCTGCAAAAAGGTAACAAATTAGCTGTTTACAGGGATAGTGCGCTCTTTTTCAAGTAAACAGTTTCTAAAATCAAGAATGTAAATACGAAAAGACACTATCTCCTGTTCAAAAATATTGGAAAGATATTATTTTGAAAAGGAGATTTTTTTATGCGTAATTTTAATATAAAAAGACAGATCAATAAATTGTATACACTTACTACGGTAAGCTATTTTCGGATTGCGGGAGCATCGTGGGTGGCGCTTCTTGCACTCAGAGGGTTTTCACTGTTACAGATTGGAATACTGGAGAGTATTTTTCATATTGCTAGCAGTTGTTTTGAGATTCCATCAGGTGTTGTGGCAGATGTCTTTGGAAGGAAAAGGACACTGGCACTTTCGAAGCTGGTCAGTGTGCTGTCTTGTCTGGCTATGATTTTATCTGACAATTTTGGAACGGTGGCATTTGCAATTGCATTCAGTGCGCTCAGTTACAATCTGGAATCGGGAACGATAGAAGCTTTGGCATATGACAGCTTAAAGTCGGTAAAACAGGAAGAAAAATACAACCAATATGCTTCCACGGAAATGATGTTATATCGGATCACAAGTTCTACAGCAACACTTTGTGCAGGTTTTGCATTGTGGCTTGGGTACAAAAAGGCATATGCGATTGATATTTTCTTTGGGATGATTGCACTTGGAATTGTATGCAGTTTAAGAGAAATTTCCGGTTTCACAGGTGCTGACGGTGAACCGATAAATTCACAGACGGATGAGCATAACAAAGAGCAGATGAGTGAAGAAAAGCAGGAACGGATGAATGAAGAGGAAACTGATCAGAAAAACATTCAGAACATCCGCATGTCAGAGAGACTTCAAAACGTCATCACAGAGAGCTGGCATTTCATGAAAAACAATCGAAAAGCCAGAGGCATTATGATCGTAAATGCATTGATCGGTGCAGTATCAACACTTGTCCTGTTTTTCCAGCAGGCAAAGCTTCCACTAGCGGGATTGAACGAGGCACTGCTTGGCCCGGCTCTTTTTGTCATGGGACTTGGAGCTGCACTCGGCGCAAAAGTTGTGGGATATTTTCCAAATTGGAAATACAAAAAGTATATTATTTTAAGCGGAATCGGTACTTTATTTGCATTTGGAATGACGTTTTCGGGCAATCCATATCTGATGGTTCTTGGCGGATTTGCTGGTTCTTTTGCAGATGATTTTCTGGAAGTGCGCACAGACATCCTGTTAAATGATATGATTCCATCGGAGCAGAGAGCTACGCTTATTTCGGTAAATTCTTTTACATTTTCGTTGGTGATGATCGTGATGTCCACGTTGATGGGAAGTATTATGTAGTATATTTTACAGGGCTTGTGCACTTGCAGATTTTCTGTGTGGTGGAAGTCCTGTTTTTTCTAAAATATTTTTTACATTGATTCTATGGTGGGGAGCAACTAAAAAGTGTGCCAAAAATATAATTGACATAGGATCAGTAATGTTTTTCATGCATCAATGTTAATTAGGTGTGCAAATGACGGAAAAATGCATCTGCATGAAAAAAGAAATGGGCAACTCTCTCAGCTAAAAGCTTACCAGACAAAAAACCCATTTCTTATTTTAATATAGCATTTATGTTTTTATAATACAAGACTGCAAATTAATTAGCATTACTTCTATAATGTACGTTATCAATATGGAAAAGAGGAATGGAAATGATAAAAGGGTATTCGCACAAGCCTATGGGAACTGTTGCATTAGGAACTCACTTGGGTAATTTTTCAAAAGAAGATTCTTTGAAATATGTAGAAGCAATAAAGTATGCAGTTCGAAATGGGATATACTCTATTGATGGAGCTATAAATTATAGAGGAATGTGTTCAGAACGAGATGAAGGAGTTGCATTAGCTGAATTAATGAATTCTGGCATTATTAACAGAGAAGAGGTATTTATATCATCTAAGGCAGGATTATTATATGGAGATATTTCAGCAAAGCTTCCACCAATGAAATACTTGTCGGAAAAACTGGAAAATAAAGGAATATCAATAGAAGATTTTTCAGAATATGAAGGTTTATTCCAGACTCTCAATCCAGCTTTTTATGAAATTGCTCTTAATAAATCATTGGAAAATTTAGACCTTGAAATGATAGATGCTTATTATATTCATATTCCCGAGATAACAAAATTAAAGTTAACGGAAGACGAATTCTATGAGAAAATGGAAATGCTTATAAGATGGTATGAGACAAAGTGTTTTGAAGGAAAGATTAGATATTATGGCATAGCATTTGAATTTATGGTAGAAGAACCTTTCGAAAATAAGTGGCATATTGAGATTGAAAGAATAAAGAATATAGCAAGAAAAGTGTCCGGAGAAAAGAATCATTTTAAATATATTTTGTTTGAATATAATATCATGTGTGATTGGGCTGACACAGTGAAATCCCAGATGATAGATGGTGTGAAGATGACGATGATAGAAGCTTGTAAGGCATTGGAATTAGAGACGGTTACCAGCATGCCATTTGCTATGGGAGACGGATTTAAGAAATATGCACTTAGTGACATGTTGGATTTTGTGTCGAAAAAGATGAATCACGTTATTGTTGGAAGCAAGAATCCGAAACATATTGAGGAGATACTGAGGTGTTGGAAAGTCAACCTTAGTGAATGCACTGGTGCAGATTAGTAGGAAAGCGACAGGTGAAAATGAATAAAGTATTTATTGTGGAGGATGATGCGGTCATTGCCAGGGCAGTGGCGACACATCTTACAACATGGCAGATGCAGGTACAGTGTGCCGGCAATTTTGAAAAAATAACAGAAGAAGTGGAAGATTTTCAACCGGACATTATTATCATGGATATCAAACTTCCGTATTATAATGGATTTTACTGGTGTGCGGAAATCCGTAAAACGTCCAAAGTACCGATCGTTTTCTTATCTTCTGCGGACGATAACATGAATATTGTGATGGCAATGAACATGGGCGGCGACGATTTTATTGCAAAACCATTTGATTTACAGGTGCTGACCGCAAAATTACAGGCGGTACTTCGAAGAAGCTATGGAAGCGAACTCACAAGCCACTCGATCGAATGTGGAGAGGTTGTACTGAATCTGAATGATACTTCAGTGGCAGTCCGTGGAGAGAAGATTGATCTCACAAAAAATGAATTTCTGATCTTAAAAACGTTAATGGAAAAACAGGGAAAAGTGGTAAGCCGCGAAGAGATTATGGAACGTCTCTGGGGCAATGATGAATTTGTGGATGATAATACGCTGACGGTCAATATCACAAGAATTCGGAAAAAGCTGGAAGCCGCAGGAGTGAATGATTTTATCACAACAAAGAGGGGACTTGGATATCTTGTTGGAGCATAATGTTGAAATTTTCGTCGCAGGCAGCAAGAGAATCATAGAGAGTTTTTTCTTTTAGCGAAAATACAGGAGTTAGATAATGAGCAAAAACATGCAGATGAAAAAAGAGACAGGAAAAATTTTACATAGAAAATTTTTATCAGAAAATATAGGCTTATTATTGATGGCTCCTGTTTTCCTGCTCCTGATGTTTACAGTATCCAATTTATATCAGCTTCCGGCAGAATATGTCTTTTATCTAACAAGCATATTTCTGATACTCTGGGTGACCGCTTTGTGTATGCAGTACCGGGGGTTTTGGAAGAGAACAGAGCAATACGAAAAAGAAAGCAAAGAAATGCAGGAAAGCAATTCAGAAGAGAGCAGACAATGGGAAGAATTACAGGAAAAGCAGGACTTTTTTGCATTGTGGGCACATCAGATCAAGACACCGATCGCAGCTTTGAATCTTCTTTCGCAGGGAGAAAAGCAGGATGCGGCAGTATGCCGACAGGAATTATTTAAAATAGAGAGTTACGTGGAGATGGCATTGAATTATCTCCGTTTTGAAGAAATGAGCAACGATCTTGTACTTGAGCGTAATTCACTGGAACAATTAGTCCGGCAGGTAGTAAAAAAATATGCAGCAATTTTTATCTACAATCATATTTCCATTCAGCTGGAACATTTGGATTATACAGTGCTTACAGATGAGAAATGGTTTTGTTTTGTGTTGGAACAGATTTTATCGAATGCGTTAAAATACACAAAGCAGGGAAGTGTGAAGATTTCGGCGGAAGAATCTGCAAATGGTTTGAGAGTTTTGGTAAAGGACACCGGCATCGGCATTCGGAGTGAGGATATGCCGAGGATTTTTGAAAAAGGTTTTACCGGATATAACGGCAGGATGGATAAGAAGGCGAGCGGTCTTGGACTTTATCTGTGCAAAGGTGTGTGTGAAAAGCTTGGGCATGGGATTTCTGTGGCTTCGAAAGAGGGAGAGGGAACGACTGTGATGATTACTCTTCAGTGCGAAAAAGTGCAGCAGGGAGATCTTGTGAATATGTAGATCTTGAAAAGAGTAACATACTTTTCTTACAAAAATGTAAGATTATGACAAGGAAATGTAAGCCAAAGAAAGGGCACTACATTTCCTTTTTTGCTATGATAGTCTTACAAACAAGGAGGTAAATATATGTCAATCTTAGAAGTCAATCATATCAAAAAAGTATATAAAACACGTATGGGTGGGGACGAAGTCACCGCATTAAGAGATGTGCATTTCAGTGTGGAGCCGGGAGAATTTGTGGCGATCATGGGAGAATCCGGAAGTGGCAAGACAACGCTTCTGAATATCCTTGCAAGCCTTGATACACCGACCGCCGGAAAAGTGTTAGTGGATGGAAAAGATTTCACCACATTAAAGGACAATGAGCGTGCGATTTTCAGAAGAAGCAATCTCGGATTTATCTTTCAGGATTTTAATCTGCTCGATAATTTTTCTATCGAAGATAATATCAAGCTTCCGCTGGTGCTGGCAGGAGAAGATTACAAGAAAATGGATGCAAAAGTGGAAAAGGCTGCCGGGCAGCTTGGAATTGTGGAGCTTTTGAAGAAATATCCTTATGAGGTGTCCGGTGGGCAGAAACAGAGAACTGCGATCGCAAGGGCTTTGATCACGAAGCCAAGGATCCTTCTGGCAGATGAACCGACCGGGGCATTAGATTCCAAGGCGGCGACCAACCTGTTAAAGCAGCTCCGTGAGATTAACCAGACAGGTCAGACGATTCTTATGGTAACACACAGCAATGTGGCGGCAAGCTATGCCGACCGTGTCATGTTCATTAAAGACGGTGAAGTATTCCATCAGATTTACCGCGGTGATATGACAAGAAGTGCACTGTTAGATAAGATCTGTGACGCAGTGACCGTTCTGATGAGAGGAGGAGAGGACAGTGAATCATAAGCTTCTGACAAAATTTGTGTTCAGTGGAATGCAGAAAAATAAAAAGACACTGATCCCATATCTGCTTGCAGGAACGATGACTGTCATGATTTATTATATTTTGCAGTCACTTGCACATTGTCCATACATTTATAAAGATGGAGTGGAAGCGTTTTATGGTGCACAGATTATCTCGATTTTACTGGAAATCAGCGGTCAGATCGTAGCAGTCTTTGCGGCAGTTTTTCTTTTTTATACAAATCAGTTTATGATAAGGGGGAGAAAAAAGGAGATGGGGCTTTATGGAGTTCTTGGAATGTCCAAAAAGAATATTACCTATATTTTAGCTGCAGAGAGCCTGATGAATGCTTTGATCAGCATTGTCACAGGAATTGTGATGGGGACTTTTCTGAACAAATTAATGCTCCTCATTCTCTATAAGATCATCAATCAGCCACCGGTAAACGGACTGTTTTTCTCAGTGGAAGCACTGAAAAGTACATTGGTTTTATTTGTTATCCTTTTTGCAGTCAGTCTGATTTATAATGTGGCTTCCATCCGGGTTGGAAAACCGATCGCACTGCTGCAGAGTGACAGAACAGGGGAAAAAGAACCGAAAGTGAAAGTTCCTGTCTTTATTCTTGGAATCATAACACTGACTGCGGGATATAAGCTGGCACTTTCTGCTAAGTCGATCGGGGGTGCGGTCAACATATTATTTGTCAGCATTCTGCTTGTTGTGATCGCAACCTATTGTCTTTTTACAGCCGGAAGTATTTTTATCCTGAAGTGCATGAAAAAGAATCCGAAGTTTTACTATAAAACAAAGAATTTTATCAGTGTATCGAATCTGATGTTCCGGATGAAACATAATGCAGCAGGACTGGCATCCATCTGTGTGCTTTCTACAGGTGTGATCCTGTTGCTGACCTGTGGCTTTTCACTGATGATGCTCATCGGAAAAAATATAGATGACAGATATCCGACAGATATTAAAGTGGCAGAAACTGTGTCAGAGGCAGGAAAAGGCATGGATGATTTCGTTACTATGAATAAAGCGTTGCAGCAGGATGGGATTGTGACTACCGACCAGATTTATAGACAGTACCGGAATATCATGGTTACGGAAAAAGATGGAAAACAAAAGATTGCAGACCCGGATACATTCGACAGTGACATAGCCTCCGATATCGTTACGTATCTGTTGTCTGCTGCTGATTATAACGAATATGCCGATATGAATCTGACACTTAAGGATGATGAAATACTCATCTACAGTTCAGGAAAAGAATGGAAAAAAGGTGATAACCTGAATTTTATGGGAAAAGAGTATACAGTAGCAGGAGAGGCAGAGTATTCTGCAATCCGCTATATCATTGATTCGACCATGTCAATTTTCGAACGTGAAATTCTTGTCTTTCCGGATGATGAGCAGATCTGTGCACTGATGGCGGAAGCCGGACAGAGAGTGAATCCGGATGAGTATGAAGTTTTCATCGGATACCAGTTAGAAAAAGCTCTGACAGCAGAACAGATGGAAACGGTCAGAGTTTTGATGGAACTGAGTGGATTAAACCGTGAAGCAATTCGTTTTAAATCAGAGGAGATGAGCGCTTTTTATAGTATCTATGGTGGAATCTTTTTTGTAGGAATGTTTCTGGCAGCACTCTTTCTCATGGCAACGGTTATGATCATTTACTACAAACAGATGTCGGAAGGGTACGAAGACCAGAAACGATTTCAGATCCTTTCCAATGTCGGTCTGACTGAAAAAGAAGCAAAAGAATCCATCCGGACACAGGTTATGTTATTATTTTACCTTCCGGTCGCAGCAGCGATTATGCATATGATCGTGGCAAGCAGCGTGGTCAGACTGTTTTTACGGATGATACTGATCGTGGATACCTTTACCTTTAACATGGCGATCGCAATCGTGAGCATGATCTTCCTTGTGATCTATACGATTGTATACAAGATCACTTCGAGAGAATACTACAAGATCGTGAATAGGAAAGATTAAATTTGCCCTATTGACAGCACAATGCAAGTGTGATACATTAGGGAACAAAGTTAATACGCTAAACCGTTGAAGCGGAGATAACGGCAATAATGCCTTTACAGAGAGCCTGTGATGCTGAGAATCAGGTATGAAACAAGTTGTCAAATGGACCGCTGAGGGCGCAGTCAAATGTGAGAATCACAAAGTATTCTGCGACGTTGCAGGCAGACGTAACTTGCCGGGGATATGTGGGTATCCTGCTAAGCGCACAGGTCATGCTGTGAATCAAGGTGGCACCGCGGATAAGAATTTCTATTCGTCCTTGACAGAGAGTATATTTCTGTCAGGGACGTTTTTTATTGCATAGGGAACATAGTTCAGTTCCTGTTGCATAAAAAAATGCAAAAATTCTTTGGAGGTGCAGCGAATGAAAATTATGCCAGCTTTAGCGGAAGTAAAAAAGATTGCGTCAGAAGCAAAATACAACGTGCTCCCGGTGAGCTTTGAAATGCTTTCTGACTTTATTACCCCGATTGAAACTATGAGGATACTGAAAAATGTATCGACACATTGCTATATGTTAGAATCCGCCCAGGCAAACGAGACATGGGGACGATATACGTTTCTTGGCTTTGATCCGAAACTGGAGATCACCTGTATCAATGGCGAAATGAAAATCGGAAATCTGAAAGTAATTACAGAGCACCCTTCTGATTATCTCCGCCAGATCCTTGCGGATTATAAAAGTCCACGTTTCGACTATCTTCCATCCTTTACCGGAGGACTGGTAGGTTATTTTTCCTATGATTACCTTGGATACAGCGAACCGGGTGTGAAATGTGATGTGGAAGATACGGAAAATTTTAAAGATCTTGATCTGATGCTTTTTGACAAGGTGATTGCTTTTGATCATTTGCGGCAAAAAATCATTCTGATTGTCAATATGCCATTGGCGGACGTAGAAGTCGGATATAACAAAGCTGTGATGGAGTTAAAACAATTGGAAGAGCTTCTCAGGAACGGTGAAAAAAAGAACGAACCGGGCGGCAGGCTGACGGGAGAAGTGACCCCGTTATTCAACAAAGAACAATTCTGCAATATGGTAGAAAAGGCGAAACACCATATCCGCGAGGGAGACATTTTTCAGATCGTACTGTCAAACCGGCTGTCGGCACCTTTTGAAGGAAGCCTGTTCAATACCTATCGCATACTCCGCACGATCAATCCTTCACCGTATATGTTCTATTTTTCGGGAACTGACGTGGAGGTCGCAGGTGCATCCCCGGAGACACTAGTGAAATTGGAAAATGGTGTACTGCATACGTTTCCGCTTGCCGGAACAAGACCGAGAGGAAAGACTGCGGAAGAAGACAAAGCGCTGGAAAAAGAATTGCTTGCAGACGAAAAAGAACTTTCTGAGCACAATATGTTGGTCGATCTTGGCAGAAATGACCTTGGTAAGATCAGCAGATTCGGTACCGTGCAGGTTGAAAAACTGCATTCTGTGGAACGTTTTTCCCATGTCATGCACATTGGCTCAACGGTTCGGGGCGAGATTGATGAAAAACACGATGCTTTTGACGCGATCGAAGCAGTATTGCCTGCCGGAACACTTTCCGGTGCACCGAAGATCAGAGCCTGCCAGCTGATCGGAGAACTGGAAAATAATAAGCGCGGCATCTACGGCGGTGCGATCGGATATATCGACTTCACCGGGAACATGGATACCTGTATTGCGATCCGCATTGCTTATAAGAAAAACGGCAAAGTGTTTGTGAGAAGCGGTGCGGGCATTGTAGCGGATTCCGTACCGGAAAAGGAATTTGAAGAATGTATAAATAAGGCGAAGGCTTCCCTGAAAGCATTGGAACTTGCACAGGAGGTGGAAGGATGATTTTACTCATTGATAACTACGACAGCTTTTCTTACAACCTTTTCCAGCTGATCGGAGAGATCGAGCCGGATATCAGGGTGATACGCAACGATGAAATGACAGTAGAGGAGATCAAAAGTCTGAAGCCTGATCACATTATCCTCTCACCGGGTCCGGGAAGACCGGAGGATGCAGGGGTTATCATGGAAGTTGCAAAAACGCTTGGCACCAAAATCCCGGTTTTGGGAGTCTGCCTCGGCCATCAGGCGATCTGCGCGGCATTTGGTGCAACGGTGACTTATGCAAAAGAACTCATGCACGGAAAACAGTCTGATGTGAAATTTGATACGTCCTGTCCGCTGTTTGCAGGCTGTCCACAAAATGCTCCGGTTGCAAGGTACCATTCGCTTGCAGCAGCCCCTGATACCATACCGGAGTGCCTGAAAGTGACAGCGCTTACAGAGGATGGAGAGATCATGGCGGTACAGTATAAAGAATATCCGATATACGGCGTACAGTTTCATCCGGAATCGATTATGACACCGGATGGAAAACAGATGCTCAGAAATTTCATAAAGGAGATATAAGAGATGATTAAAGAAGCGGTTGTAAAAATTGTAAACAAAGAGGATCTTACCTATGATGAGGCATACACGGTGATGAATGAAATTATGGGCGGCGAAACGACAGCTACACAGAATGCAGCATTTCTTGCAGCACTGTCAACAAAGAGTGCAAGAGCCGAGACCACAGATGAGATCGCAGGCTGTGCGGCCGCGATGAGGGCACATGCGACCAAAGTGGAAACAGGCATGGAGCTTTTTGAAATTGTCGGAACCGGTGGCGATAACGCACATAGCTTTAATATTTCCACTACCTCAGCGATCGTTGCAGCGGCAGGTGGGATGAAGGTTGCAAAGCATGGCAACCGAGCGGCTTCTTCGCTATGTGGAACGGCAGACTGTCTGGAAGCACTGGGCGTAAATATTTCGCAGAGTCCAAAAAGATGTGTGGAGCTTTTAAATGAAGTCGGTATGTGTTTCTTCTTCGCACAGAAATATCACAGTTCCATGAAGTATGTGGGAGCTATCCGCAAAGAACTTGGATTCCGGACGGTATTTAATATTTTAGGACCGCTTACCAATCCGGGAACACCGTCCATGCAGCTTCTTGGGGTGTACGACGAGTATCTGGTCAAACCGCTGGCACAGGTACTCATCAGCCTTGGCGTCAAACGTGGCATGGTCGTGTATGGACAGGATAAGCTGGATGAAATCTCGATGAGTGCACCGACAACGGTCTGCGAGATCCGTGATGGCTGGTTCAGATCCTCTGTGATCACACCGGAAGAGTTTGGTTTTTCACGCTGTACGAAAGAAGATTTAAAAGGCGGAACACCGGAAGAAAACGCAGCGATCACGCTTGCCATTTTAAATGGGGAAAAAGGACATAAGAGAAATGCTGTGCTGATGAATGCAGGAGCGGCATTGTATATCGGAGGCAAGGCAGAGAGCATGGCGGAGGGCATCAATCTTGCAGCAGAGCTTATTGATTCCGGCAAAGCACTTGCAACATTAAAGCAGCTGATCGAAGTCAGCAACCGGCCGGAGGTAGAGGGATGACAATATTAGACCAGCTTGCAGAGCATGCAGGAGAGCGGGTGAGCGAAGCAAAAAGAAAGATATCTCCGAAAGATTTAAAGCAGCAGGCATTATCCATGAAAAAAGGCAGCTTTGCTTTTGAAAAGGCGCTCAGAAAGGACGGCATTTCCTTCATCTGCGAATGCAAAAAAGCGTCGCCTTCAAAGGGGCTGATCGCGCCGGAGTTTCCGTATTTACAGATCGCAGAAGAATACGAGGCGGCCGGTGCAGACGGCATTTCCGTGCTGACAGAACCAAAATGGTTTCTCGGAAGGGATGAATATCTCCGGGAGATTGCAGATACGGTTTCCATTCCATGCCTGCGTAAGGATTTCACAGTAGACGAATATATGATCTATGAGGCAAAGGTGCTTGGTGCTTCAGCGGTATTACTGATCTGCTCCATACTGGGTGAGTCGGAGATCAGGGAGTACCTACAGATCTGTGATGAGCTTGGTCTTTCTGCTTTGGTGGAAACACATGATGAGCGTGAAGTGCAGATGGCACTTGATGCCGGTGCACGCATGATCGGTGTCAATAACCGTAATCTCAAAGATTTTTCGGTAAATACCGATAACAGCCGCAGGTTACGGGAGCTGATCCCACCAGAGGTACTGTTTGTTTCCGAAAGTGGGGTGCAGACAGCAGAGGATGTCGCAGCACTTCGGAAAATTGGCGCAGATGCTGTTTTGATCGGGGAGACGCTGATGCGGGCAGCGGATAAAAAAGCGAAGCTGGCAGAACTGCGGGGTGTGATATGACGAAAATAAAATTATGCGGTCTGTCCGGAATAGAAGAGATAGAAGCAGCCAACGAACTGAAACCAGAATACATCGGATTTGTATTTGCTCCAAAAAGCAGACGCTATGTGACACCGGAAAAGGCGGCAGAACTGAAAAAACAGCTTTCCGGTGAAATCCAGGCAGCTGGTGTGTTCGTCAATGAAGCTGTGGAAAAGATAGCAGAGCTTTTGAATGATAATATTATTGATATTGCACAGCTTCACGGAGATGAGGATGAAGCGTATATCAGGCGGTTGAGACAACTCACCGGGAAACCGATCATCAAAGCTTTTCAGGTGAAATCGGAAAAAGAGATAGCGGAAGCAGGACAATGCTCTGCCGATTATATCCTGTTAGATTCCGGTGCGGGAATCGGTACGGTATTTGACTGGAATATCCTGAAAAAAATAGACAGACCTTATTTTCTTGCCGGTGGACTTTTTGCAGGAAATGTGGGGAAAGCGGTAAGAGAGCTTCATCCTTTTGCGGTGGATGTAAGCTCCGGCATAGAAACGGACAGAAGAAAAGACAAAGAAAAAATGGCGGCATTTGTTGCCGCTGTCAGAAAGGAAGAAACATTATGACGAATCCAAACGGACGCTTCGGCATTCACGGTGGTCAGTATATCCCTGAAACACTCATGAATGCAGTTATTGAACTGGAAGAAGCATACAACCATTACAAAAATGATCCGGAATTTAACAGAGAGCTGACCGAGCTTTTTAACGAATATGCAGGCAGACCATCCAGGCTGTACTATGCCGAAAAAATGACAAAAGATCTCGGAGGAGCCCAAATTTATCTCAAGCGAGAGGATTTAAACCATACAGGTGCACATAAGATCAATAACGTACTCGGTCAGGCACTTCTGGCAAAGAAAATGGGAAAAACAAGGCTGATCGCTGAAACAGGTGCAGGCCAGCACGGTGTTGCCACAGCAACTGCAGCAGCCCTTATGGGCATGGAGTGCGTGGTATTTATGGGCGAGGAAGATACCATCCGCCAGGCACTCAATGTATACCGTATGCGGCTTCTCGGAGCAGAAGTCATTCCTGTAAAAACAGGTACGGCAACACTGAAGGATGCTGTATCCGAAGCCATGCGTGAATGGACCTCGCGTATTCGTGATACGCATTACTGCCTTGGCTCAGTGATGGGACCACACCCATTTCCAACGATCGTCCGCGATTTCCAGGCAGTTATTTCAAAAGAGATCAAAGAGCAGATGTTTGCAAAGGAGGGCAGACTTCCGGATGCTGTGATCGCTTGTGTAGGCGGAGGATCCAATGCGATCGGCAGCTTCTATCACTTCATTGAAGATGACAGTGTAAGACTGATCGGCTGTGAGGCAGCAGGAAGAGGCATAGACACATTTGAAACAGCAGCAACGATCGCGACAGGCAGAGTCGGTATTTTCCATGGTATGAAATCCTACTTCTGCCAGAATCAAGATGGTCAGATTGCGCCTGTTTACTCAATCTCGGCAGGACTTGATTATCCGGGCGTAGGTCCTGAGCATGCACATCTTCATGATATTGGGCGGGCAGAATACGTTCCTGTCACAGATGATGAGGCAGTCAATGCTTTTGAATATCTGGCAAAGACGGAAGGAATCATTCCAGCCATTGAATCAGCACATGCGGTTGCTTACGCAATGAAGCTTGCACCGACGATGGATAAGGATAAAATCATTGTCATTACTATTTCTGGCAGAGGCGACAAGGACTGTGCAGCCATTGCCCGCTACAGAGGGGAGGATATCCATGAGTAATATAAAGAAAGCATTTGAAAATGGAAAGGCATTTATCGCATTTGTAACCTGCGGGGATCCGGATCTGGAAACTACCGCAAAAGTAGTCCGTGCCGCAGTGGAAAATGGTGCGGATCTGATCGAACTTGGTATTCCATTCTCTGACCCTACCGCAGAAGGACCGGTGATTCAGGGGGCAAATTTAAGAGCATTGCATGGCGGCATTACGACCGATAAGATTTTTGCATTTGTAAAAGAACTTCGACGTGATGTGAAGGTTCCGATGGTCTTCATGACCTATGCCAATGTCGTATTCTCTTATGGAGCAGAAAAATTCATCTCCACCTGCCGTGATATCGGAATAGACGGACTCATTCTGCCGGATCTGCCATTTGAAGAAAAAGAAGAATTTCTGCCGGCATGCAGGCAATATGATGTGGATCTGATCTCACTGATCGCCCCTACATCCGAAAACCGGATCTCCATGATTGCAAGGGAAGCAGAAGGCTTTATCTACATCGTTTCAAGCCTTGGTGTCACAGGTACACGGAGTGAGATCAAGACTGATCTTGCATCGATCGTGAAGGTGGCCAGAGAAAATACAAAGGTGCCATGTGCGATCGGATTTGGTATTTCCACACCGGAGCAGGCAAAAAAAATGGCAGACATTTCCGATGGTGCGATCGTCGGTTCAGCTATTGTCAAGCTGATTGAAAAATATGGAACAGATGCACCGGAGCATGTAGCGGAATATGTAAAATCGATGAAGGATGCCATCAGATCATAATATAGATTTTTGGGCATCTGATTTTAATAAAAAATGAAAAATAGAAAGCTGCGGCATGGTTAGGAGAAACGATAAAAAAAAACTGTCATATATTAAAGTGTACCTGAATATAGCACATTGCTTAAAAGGGACAATAAAAAAGCAGGAAGGGAAAAATATATGGCACGTTTTACAAACCAGGCACAATTGCGTTATGGAAGATCCATTGCCAATTCAAATATAGCAGTCGGTGAGATTCTGGAAGTTTTATCCGCTGCAAAGGAGGCAGTGCGGAATACTTACAGACAAAACGATACGATCACCTATGTGATCAGTATTGTAAATGCGGGAACGTTAGCGTATACAGGACTTACCATTACAGACAATCTGGGAGCATATCCTTATAATACAACAACACTTGTTCCACTGGATTATATGGAAGGAACAGCAAAGTATTATATCAATGGTGTATTGCAGCCGGCACCTGCAGTAACAATCGGACCGCCACTTGTGATAAATGGGATCACAGTACCGGCAGGCGGCAATGCAGTGATCGTATATGAAGCAGAAGTGAATCCGTACGCACCACTGGCTGCAACCGCAAATATTGTAAATACAGCAACGATCACAGGCGGAGGCATTACGCCGATCGAGGTGACAGAGACAGTGGTAACAGATAATGAGCCGCTTTTAAATATCACGAAATCGATCAGCCCGGTTCCGGTAACGGAAAATGGAACGCTGACCTACACATTCCTCATTCAGAACACAGGAAATACTGCGGCAGATGCAGCCACAGCAGCAGAGATCATAGATACGTTTGATCCGATCCTTTCCAACATAGCGGTAAGCTATAATGGAACACCACTTGCGGCCGGAACAGATTACACATACAACGAAGCAACCGGATTATTTGCAACAACAGCCGGAAGAATCACGGTGCCTGCGGCAGCTTATACGCAGGATCCGGCTACCGGCAGCTGGATCGTGACACCGGGAACAGGAACCTTAACTGTGACAGGAACAATCTGATCACAACGAATATAAAGAGAGAAAATGGGTTGCCACATTTTGTGGCAGCCCATTTTCTCTTTTTTGCATGGAAATAAGAGCTGATTGGAGCATATATGAAAAATCAAATGATTTTCGATTGACATGAAGAAATACCATGATTATACTTTTGAATAATAATTTCAAGAAGGCAGACGAGATATGAGTGATATCATCTTCAATAAGCCCGACAGAACAAACACAAGGAGGATTGCCCATGGAATTAATAAGAGTACAGGATTCTGATTATCGAAAAACATATGAGCTTTATATGACTTTTCCGGAAAATGAAAACGGATATATGAATAACGTATATGGCTATAACTATGAACAGTTTCTTGAATGGATCGAGAAAAAGAGAAACTGGTCATTAGGAAAGGAGCTGCCGGAAGGATTTGTTCCGGATACTACATACGTGCTTGTTGATGAAGATGTATATGTGGGAGTATTTAATTTAAGACATTGTCTCAATGATTTTCTAAGAGAAGGACCTGGACATATAGGTTATTGCATATCAGAAAAATACAGAGGAAGAGGTTATGCAACTAAGGGATTGAAGCTGACGCTTGAAAAAGCCGGACAGAGGTCTATTCACGAAGTTTATATGTCTGTAAATAAGGATAATCCGGCAAGCCTTCGTGTTCAGATGAAAAACAGGGCATATATTCATCATGAAAATGAGACAGAATTTTTTACAAGAATAAACCTGATAGAAGTAGAGGAAGGGGGAGAGCAATGAATTTTTTAACTATCAGGATCTGATGAAAGCGAGGGCAAAAGCTATTCTTTTCCAGTATGGAAACCTTCACTATCCACAGCAGGATATTGACCAGCGAGATCTTCGTGAGGCAGTTGTCGGTGAGGAGCGTGGTCTGCTTGGATCTAAAGCATATGTCAGAGATTACGAGGAGGAACTGGATAAAATCGTATTGAACATCAATCTGGATATGATAGGAACGTATATGGGCAAATTTATTGCACGCGTATCTGCAGAGGATAAGCTTTCACAAATGTTGCACCAATCCATTGCCGCTATGATCTGAAAGAAGTGATGTCAATGGAACAGCTGCAGAGAGACATTGATTTCTATGGTAGGCAGCAACCAAATAAAATTTGAGAGCGGCATGAAAATCATGGAGATTGTGAATGAGGGGCGATCAGCCGGAGGACGGCATACCGGTATAAAGCTTATTATGACGAGCTGAAAAAGACAGGGGAGTGGGAGAATGGTTCCATCCTTGGGAGTGTATCGAAGTGAAACTACTTTTTCGTTGCGGTCAATATCATTTGGATGGATGGTTTGCTTTCTGTGTTTTTATTCTAAGATTTCGGTAGTGAGAACACCACCTAATAGACTTAGAATCACTCTTGGAATACGAGAATTAGCGGAATATAGCTGATTTTGAGTTCCGTCAGTTTGTCTGCTGCTTTTCGATAGGCTCTCTACTGAACTACAGCATACATTAAGCTATTGAAATTTGGCATCGCACTAGTGATGCCTTTTTCAATGATTTTCAGTCCGTTTCTCAGCAGCTCGTTCTCAAAAGTACTGAATGAAACCATCCTGCAAGATGTTCCCGCAACCATCATTTTTCCAGATTCATGTTCTCTTTCCTGAATCTCAAAAGCGTTGCTGATATCGCTTTGCATTTCATATTTTCCGTCTCCCATTGAACAAATAAGAGCAATTCCATCTGATTTCAAATGACTATGAATAAATTGATAAAACCCGTTTCTGTCTTCATCTAAAACTAACATATGAATAACCGCAATTGAATAAATGAAATCAAACTTTTCATTCAAATCACTTGATAAACAATCCAAAACCATGAATTTTGATTCAAAATCAGGCATTTTTTTCTTACAATAGTTTATTGCTTCAGGCGATATATCGGTTGCCATAAGGTTAAAGCCATTTTCTAAAACGGTGGAGGAGTCTCTGCCTTCACCACACCCGATTTCCAGTAATGAATGCTCAGGATGAAGGTGATATCGACTAATAATATCCATAACGATTGGAGTATTTTTCATTTGCTCCCAACTGACACCCTTTTCATGAGCTGTTTTATATCGATCTTCATAGGCTTCGTAATATTTTCTGTTCTCTTTTTGCATGGATGCCCCCTCATTAAAATTTGTATCCCATCCAAGGCGAAGCTTATTCTTCACCGAATGGCTTTTTATAGTGATAGTTTATCATACTATTGCAGAATATGTGTAGGTTTTCGAATCAGATACAAAATGGAAGAAAAAACAGAAAAAGATGCATAGAAGAATTAGGTATGATAAAATAAGAGAAGAGGAGTCAGATGACGTTATAGATACCGAGAAACGATAAAAGGTGGGGCAGTCAGATGAAAAAGAACATCATATTCGGACTCATAATAGTATCATTTGTTCTTGCAGGCTGTAAGCAGGAAGCAAAGGATGCAAAAGAAGCATCAACGGAAGTGTTAAAAGAATTGTCCGGTGGGCAGGAAGCGGTTACAGAGACACCGGGACAGAACATGCAAAGCCTCAAGCAGAGAGTGATTGAGGATCAGACATTTGAGATTCAGCTGGATGACTGGGGAATGGTAACATTTACATCAGTTGCACCAGAAGATAATTCAAATAAGCCGGAATTCTTATTGATGAAAAACGATAAAATTATGTATGAGTTTCCGGAAATAACGGCAGCAATATCGGATTCATTTGGGCAGGTCAGTGGCGTCAAATTTTCAGATGTGAATATGGATGGGAAAAAGGATATTTTACTGCTGCTCCAATATAGTAATGACGGAGATTCATGGAATATGCCGGTTATATTTTTACAGGAAAATCCGGACAATATGATGTATCTGGATTATCCAAATCTGGAAAGCTATAAAGTAGAAGCGAAAACAGAAAATGGTAATCCGTTTTATCGGGATACTTTTTTGGAAGAATTTCTAAGCGAGCAGCATCTGACAGAAAAGCTTTCTGATATGGAAGGCGTATGGACAGATTATGTAAAATATGTGGACAGCATATCTGGAGCTACTAAAGATATTCAAAAACAGATTGAGATATTTGCACAAAACAGGGATAAGTGGGCAGTTGATATTGATTTTGCCAATGAACAATATAAATTCACGCTGGCTGATCTGGATATGGATGGACAAGTGGAACTTTTGGTTTCACATTGTGGCGGCACAGGATTTTTTTCGTATACCAGTTTTTACAAAGTTGATAAGGATGGAAAATTAAAAGAACTGGATACGACCTTTTCAGAATATGATTCCCAGCCGGATCTTATGGATCAGATATCGGATGAAAGCGATGTGATGGTATATTCTAATATCATAAATGGAAAAGGATATTATAATTATATTGTGTATGATCTCATGAAGGAGTCACCGGACTGTTACATCTACCGGGTCAGCTCACTGGCGATCGCGGATGATGTTGTAACAGAAACAAAACTCGCCATCGAATATGAAACATATGAGGGTCCGGATTACGAAGCAACGATAAGCTATGAGGATTACAATGGGGCAGAGCTGACAGAGGAAGAATATCATTCGTATGCGGCATCCTATTATGTTGCACAACAAGCTTCTGAACATCGGGCACATTTCAAATGGATAGATGTCAGTGATATTGTGGATGTCAGCGATGCAGAGGCAACTCAAATACTTATGGAATCTTATGACGCATATAGCTTCCATTGACAATCCAAAAATATAAGCTGCAGTGATGAAGAAATTGCAAGACTTTGTGATATTGCAATTTGCACCTTTGTTACAATCACTTCTTGAAGTGCAGCACGAAATATAATAGAATGACAATGTACTGTTTTTCAATGACACGATGGAGCTTTGAGGAGGGAAAAAAATGGATATGAATATCGTATGTCTGGATCTGGAGGGCGTTCTTGTGCCTGAGATCTGGGTTGCATTTGCAGAAGAGACAGGAATCCCGGAGTTAAAGAAAACGACAAGGGATGAGCCGGATTATGATAAACTGATGAAATGGAGACTTGGAATTTTAAAAGAACATGGTCTTGGACTGAAAGAAATTCAGGAAACGATCGCAAAGATCGATCCGATGCCGGGTGCAAAAGAGTTTTTAGATGAACTGCGCAGCATGACACAGGTGATCATCATCAGTGATACATTTACACAGTTTGCAGCACCACTCATGAAAAAGCTGGGATGGCCGACTATTTTCTGCAATTCACTGGAAGTGGCAGAAAACGGCGAGATTACAGGTTACAGGATGAGAGTAGAAAATTCCAAGTATTCAACAGTAAAAGCACTCCAGTCGATTGGATTCGAGACGATCGCAAGCGGAGACAGCCATAATGATCTTGGAATGATCAAAGCAAGTAAAGCCGGATTCTTATTTAAGAGCACCGAACAGATTAAAAAGGATAATCCGGAGCTGCCAGCGTATGAGACTTATGATGAATTAATGGAAGCGATTAAGAAGGCGTTATAATAACTTTCTCATGTAACTATTCAGCACCCCATTCGCAAAACCGCATCTTCGATGCTTTCCTTTTGCTCATGTGGTTACTTCGCCAAAGAAATTTTCAAAATTATGCTCATTCATGCAAGCATGATTCGCAAATTATGAAAATTGCCTTGGCTCTGAATAGTTACATTTTTGTATCGCCTTCACCAGCCCATACAACGTAATTAACATCGTCACAAACTCCGCAGCAGGGAAAGCAAGCCATACACCATTTAATCCAAGCAGTGCAGACAGCACGAATGCAAAAATGATGATCGCAACAAATCCGCGTGAGATGGACGCAAAAAATGCATATTTTGCAGATTCTATTGAGCTTAAAATGGCAGTTCCGACAATGTTCATTCCGGCAAAGAGAAATCCAATGAAATATAACCTTAAGCCGTTTTCTGCGTAGGAGGCAAGCACCTGATTTCCCTCTCCGTTAAATACAGCGGTGATCGCAGGGGCGTAAAGGTAAATGCAGACCACCAGAAGGACAGCAACGCCGATAGTGGTCGTGACTGCCATTTTCAGATAGGTGGTTATATTCTTGTGATTTCCCTTACTGTAGGCTTCACTGATGAGCGGCTGCGAGCCTTGCGCAATGCCGTTAAAGAGGGCAACTGCGACCAGTGAGGTGTTGGCTACAACGCCGTAGGCGGCAACTCCGGTGTTTCCTGCAAGACCGAGAATCAGCATATTAAAGACGACCGTGATAACCCCGGAGGAAATCTCACCGACAAAAGAGGAAACGCCGACCTGACAGCAGTACAGCAGTCTGCGGAAAGAAGGCAGGATCGGTTTTAGGCGGATTGTACTCTTTTTTGATTTAAAATGGATACAGCAGATCGCAATGCCGATGATCGGGGAGAAGGCAGTTGCAAGTGCAGCACCCTCCATGGAAAGCCCCAGTGGAAACATCAGGATATAGTCAAACACGATGTTGAACAGACTGCTGAATAAAGTTGCGGACATCGCAATGGAAGGATTTCCATCATTTCGCACAAAAGCATTACAAATGTAGTTCCACATAAAAAAGGGAGCAAAGCACATAAAAATTCTTGTATAATTTTTCCCGGTGGCAACGATTTGGGCATCACCGCCTAACAGTGCGATCAATTTATCCGGAAGAAACAGACCGACAAAAATAAAAAACAGACTGATGATAAAAGCCCACACAAGCGCATGGAAAAAATATCCATCTGCATCCGGGCTTTTTTTATTGCGTTCCACAACAAAACGGATCGCAGAACCAACGCCCATCATCGCACCGATCGCAAAAATAATATTATAAATTGGCAGAACCAGATTTAAGGCAGTGATACCATCGGCACCTACCGCTACAGAAATAAAGTAGGTGTCTGCAAGAATATAAACAGACATACCTACCATACCAAGCATATTCTGGGAAACATATTTTACAAATTTTTTTAACATGATCAAACTCCGTAGGATGTAATAAAGAAACCGGATGCGTAAAAACATCCGGTTTCTTTTAAGCTAAAAAACAAACTATTAGATAATTGCTATAATTAAGCCTGAGGACCAGCAGCAACTAATGCTTTACCAGCTTCGTTTCCTTCATATTTAGCGAAGTTCTTAACGAATCTTGCAGCTAAGTCTTTTGCTTTTACTTCCCACTCAGAAGCGTCAGCGTAAGTATCACGAGGATCAAGGATTCCGGAATCTACGCCTGGAAGCTCTGTAGGAACTTCAAAGTTGAAGTATGGGATTGTCTTAGTAGGAGCTGTCTTGATGTCTCCGTTTAAGATAGCATCGATGATACCACGGGTATCTTTAATGGAGATACGTTTTCCAGTTCCGTTCCAGCCTGTATTTACGAGGTAAGCTTTTGCTCCGCTCTTTTCCATTTTCTTAACAAGTTCTTCTGCATATTTTGTTGGATGAAGCTCTAAGAAAGCCTGTCCGAAGCATGCAGAGAATGTAGGTGTTGGCTCTGTAATACCACGCTCTGTACCAGCAAGTTTTGCTGTGAATCCAGATAAGAAGTAGTACTGTGTCTGTTCTGGTGTAAGAACAGATACTGGAGGAAGTACGCCGAATGCATCTGCAGATAAGAAGATTACATTCTTAGCAGCTGGTGCAGAAGAGATTGGACGTACAATATTCTGAATATGGTTGATCGGGTAAGACACACGTGTGTTCTCTGTTACGCTCTTATCAGCGAAATCAATCTTACCATTCTCATCTAATGTAACGTTCTCTAAGAGTGCGTCACGTTTGATTGCATTGTAGATATCTGGTTCGGAATCTTTATCAAGGTTGATAACTTTTGCGTAGCATCCACCCTCGAAGTTGAATACACCGTTGTCATCCCAGCCGTGCTCGTCATCACCGATTAAGAGACGTTTTGGATCTGTGGAAAGTGTAGTTTTACCTGTTCCGGAAAGTCCGAAGAAGATAGCTGTGTTCTCACCATTTAGGTCTGTGTTAGCTGAGCAGTGCATAGAAGCCATACCCTTTAATGGTAAGAAGTAGTTCATCATAGAGAACATACCTTTCTTCATCTCTCCACCGTACCATGTGTTAACGATAACCTGCTCACGGCTTGTGATGTTGAACATAACTGCTGTCTCAGAGTTTAATCCTAACTCTTTGTATTTCTCAACTTTTGCCTTAGAAGCATTGTAAACAACGAAATCTGGCTCGAAGTTCTCTAATTCTTCTGCTGTAGGTTTGATGAACATATTTGTTACAAAGTGAGCCTGCCAAGCAACCTCAACGATGAAACGGATTGCCATACGTGTATCTTTGTTAGCACCGCAGAATGCATCTACAACAAAAAGTCTCTTGTTGGAAAGTTCTTTGATTGCTAAATCTTTTACAGATTTCCAGGCTTCTTCTGTAGCTGGGTGGTTGTCGTTTTTGTATTCGTCAGAAGTCCACCATACAGTGTCTTTTGAGTTCTCATCCATAACGATGTATTTGTCTTTTGGGGAACGTCCTGTGTAGATACCAGTCATTACGTTCACTGCGCCAAGTTCGCTGACCTGACCTTTTTCATAACCTTCAAGTTCCGGTTTTGTTTCTTCTTCGAATAATAATTCATAAGAAGGGTTGTAAACAACTTCTGTAGTTCCGGTAATGCCATACTTGCTTAAATCAATTTTTGCCATTTTTAATTACCTCTTTCCTTTCGCTGTGTGTAATATGGTATCAATCTGTGAAAACAGACTGTACATATCGTTTTAGAAGCTGGAGCCTGTTCCGGTGTTTCACATTGTGAAATGCTGGAAATATAGCAATTTGCCAACTTTCTCTACCATAATTATACATATCTCCCCTATAAAATCAATAAAAAAATTGTTAAAAATTTAGCAAATTATGGAGGAAAATTTGTCATCATCTGCGCTTGACAGAAATACAGACAGATCTGAGTGGAAAAATACGATCGAAAGACGTATTTCACGATTGAAAAACGTACACAAAAAACATATAATGCAAGCAGCAGAAAAATGAAAAGTCTGGTCAAAAATGCCATAATATCAATAGAAAAAGAGGAAAAAGGAAAATGAAATTCATGCACAAAATCAGTCCGGTGCTGATATTAGCTGGTTATTTTTACATTTTATATGAAGGTTATTACCTCTGCCAGTTTGGAGGAGTCCGTTACCACGGACAGAAAATGGCGGTGGGAGCAGCGGTCATGGCAGCCGGTTTTCTCATCTGGCTTATCTCCAGAAAAAAGGCAAAAGAGCAGCAGGCAGGGAAAAAACAATATCTGTGGATCGCAGAACTTGTGGCGGCAGGAGCAGCAACGATTATCTGTGGCGCTGCGGTGATCCGCACGGCAATCCCATACAATGGGGCACTCTCATGGAAAATCGATGAGTGGCGGAGAATAAATGATGAGAGTTCTTCCAATGATAATAGTGATACTAATAAGGAAGAAAACAACCCGGCAGCTTTCAGTGAACCGGAGACAGAAACGGAAACAAAGACCAGTGAGAATATCCGCAATTCGGATACATGGGAATTTAATGCAGAAGACGGGGATATGTATTATTTCATCAATGATATCACAGGTTACCGGCTGAATGTGGTGGACGCTGCCTGTGGAAGCCGCTTTTATAACTTTGAAAAGACGAAGGACGGCGGTACGACATGGACGGAGGTCAACGCTGATCCGTTTGACCAGAATATGGGTGTTGCCGAAGGTCTGCTCTTTTTTACAAATGATTTCGGATTTGCAGGACTGACGTATGCAAGTGAGGACTTCTCCATGCTCTACGTGACGAAGGACGGCGGAGAGACATTTGAACGGCTGGAACTTCCGTTGGATACGGTGACAGAACTTCCATCTGAGGCAGCAGAACTGGGATTTACGATCGAAGATTATGATTATCACACCATGCCGCAGATCGTGGATGGAAAAATGGAGATTTATCTGCAGACCGATGCGATGGAACAGCAGGGGATTATTTTTCAGTCTGCAGATCACGGAGTTACCTGGGAGTATGCAGGTTGTAAGGGATGATATACAAAAAATCACGAGGTTAAAATCATATGGAACAATACAGCTATCATGAGGAAACTGGAAAAATCACATTGGAAAAGAAAGCAGCACAAAATAGTGAAAACGCTGGAAAAAGCATATACCTCATGAGTCTGGAAGAATTTACGGCGCACGCAGGGAAAATACCGCGGAAAAATTATTTTATCCACAGCATGACACCGATCCAGTACTGCAAGATCGAAAAGTTCAACGAGTGTATTCAGGGGACGATGCGTGTGCCGAAAGGAAATAAAGGACAGGTGGTGATCCACAATTTTGGCTTTTATCTGTCAGAACACGAGTTATATCTTGTGGAGGAATGTCATTTTCTCATGGGATATCTGAATAAAATGGCAGAAGGAACGTATGAGGGTTACAGTTTCCGGCAGATCCTTCTGGCATTGTTTGAAGAACTTTTACAAGATGAGGTGCTGTATCTGCAAAAGCAGGAGGAGCATCTGGCTGGTCTTGAGGAGGAACTGCTAAAGAAGATCCCTGATTATTTTTACGAGATGATCATGAAGTACAGGAAACGGTTTAATGTTTTTCATGCCTATTATGAGCAGTTGATGAATATGGGCGATGTGATGCAGACGTCGGTAAACGGTGGTCTGTCTGAGGAGGAAAAGGCGCAGTGGCAGCTTTTTTCCAACCGGGCGGAACGGCTGCACGACCATGTGGAGATGCTCCGGGAGTATCTGGTGCAGATCCGGGAACTTTATCAGTCGCTGATCGCAGTACAGCAGAATAAGGTCATGAGTATCCTGACGGTTGTGACAACGATTTTTCTCCCACTCACACTGATTGCCGGCTGGTATGGAATGAATTTTCCGAACATGCCGGAATTTGGGTGGAAATATGCGTATCCGGCAGTTATAATAGTGAGTATCTTAGTGATTTTATTGGAAATTATTTATTTTAAGAAAAAGAAGATGCTTTAAGCAGAACAATAAGTGTGCGGGCATCTGGAAAGAGAAGGACGAAAGATTATGATGAATCCAGCAACTATTATGAAGATTATGAATGCAAAGAACAAATTTACTGCAAATCATCCGAAGTTTGTGGCATTTTTGAATGCAGTTTTCTCCAGAGAAATGGAGGAGGGAACGGTCATTGAGATCACACTCACCAGACCGGGCGAGGAACCAATGACGACCAACATGAAGATCCAGCAGTCTGATTTAGAACTGATGCGCGAGCTGCAGGACATGGCAAGAAACCAGTAAATAAATATGGAAAAATATAAATGCGCATGTTAAAATATCCTTACGAAAAAATACGAAAATCCGCAATAAGGAGAAAGGAAACGACATGTTAGGAAAACGTTTGAGTTATCAGGAAGAGGAAAATAAAATCCATTTTTTCTTTGAAAAAGGGGAAGCTTATGTAGAAGTCATTACTGAAAATATCATGAATGTTTTTATTCCTTATGAGACAAAGGAACACCGCTCTAAGGCAATCGAAGGGAATAAGGCAGTTCAGACAGATTTTGAGGTGACAGACTGTGGCAGTTATGTTGCCGTTGCGACAACACAGTTAGAGGCAAGGATTTACGATGGCTTCTATGTGGACTTTTACCGGAATGGAAAGAGTATTTGTGAGGATTACCGTAGCGGGCGCATTTTAAGACCACTGTTAAGTGAAAAATCATTAGAAGTGTTAAAGGCAGAAGGACATGATGTTTCCGCTGGTGTAAGCGGCAGCTACCCGGTGCAGACTGTGAAGAAAATGGACGGCGACGAGAAGTTCTATGGACTTGGAGATAAGACGGGATTTTTAAACAAGCGCGATTATGAGTATGAAAATTGGAATTCCGATATCCCGCAGGCGCATACAGACGCTTACCGGGCATTGTACAAGTCGATTCCTTTTCTGATCACATTGAAGCAGGACAGTGTTTACGGTATTTTCTTTGACAATACATACAAATCTTATGTAAACCTTGGAAAAGAAAATGAGGCATACTACTACTATGGTGCGGATGCCGGAAATCTTGACTATTATTTTATCGCAGGAGATGCGATGCCGGATATTGTAAGTGGATATACTTACCTGACCGGAAGGACTCCGCTTCCGCAGCTGTGGACACTCGGTTATCATCAGTCGCGCTGGGGATATGATTCCGCAGCCTGCATCAAAAACGTTGCAGAAAAGTACAGGGAACTGGATATCCCATGCGACACGATGCATTTTGATATTGATTATATGGACGGCTACCGTGTGTTTACGTGGAATGAAAAGGACTACGGCAATCCGGCTGAAACATTAGAGGAACTGAAAGAGGAAGGTTTTAAGGCAGTCTGCATTATTGATCCGGGTGTCAAATTAGATCCGGGCTACGAAAAATACGACGAAGGAATCGCCGGAGATTATTTTGCAAAGACACCGGAAGGGGAAGTCTATGTGAATGCTGTGTGGCCGGGAGATTCTGTGTACCCTGATTTTGGAAATCCGAAAGTGCGCAAATGGTGGGCAGAAAACCAGAAGTTTTTGACGGACATTGGCGTAGCAGGTGTGTGGAATGATATGAACGAGCCGGCAAGCTTCCATGGAGAACTGCCACCGGATGTGGTATTTACAGATGAAGACCAGAAATCGACACATGCTGCCATGCATAACGTGTACGGACATCTGATGTCGAAGGCAACCTATGAAGGCTTGAAGGAGCAGACCGGAAAAAGACCGTTTGTGATCACGCGTGCGTGCTATGCAGGAAGCCAGAAGTACACAACGGTCTGGACCGGAGACAACCAGAGCTTATGGGCACATCTTCAAATGGCAGTGCCACAGTTGTGTAACCTTGGCTTGAGCGGTCTGGCATTTGCAGGAACAGATGTCGGCGGATTTGGAGCGGACTGTACCGCAGAACTTTTATGCCGCTGGGTAGAAGTGGGGGCATTTTCCCCATTGTTCCGGAATCATTCCTCGAATGGAAGCATTTATCAGGAACCGTGGCAATTTGGAGAGGAAACCGTGCGCATTTACCGGAAATTTGTCGAACTGCGTTACCGCCTGCTTCCGTATCTGTATGATCTGTTTGCACAGTGTGAAAAAACAGGACTTCCTGTAATGCGTCCGTTTGTACTTCATTATGAGTCGGACGAGCATACATGGAACTTAAACGATGAATTTTTAGTCGGAGGGAATCTGCTTGTTGCACCTGTGTTAGAGCAGGGACAGACGAAAAAAATGGTCTATCTGCCGGAAGGTGTCTGGTATGACTTCAACACCGGAAAACGCTATGAGGGAAAACAGTATTATCTTATAGATGCACCGTTAGATACCTGCCCAATGTTTGCAAAAGAGGGAAGTATGATCCCGACTTATGAAGTGATGCAATATGTTGGTGAAAAACCGTATGACACTTTAAAAATGCTTGTATTTCCGGGCGAGGGCACCTATGTGCATTATCAGGACAACGGAAGCGATTTTGCATACCGGAATGGTGCTTATAATGAATATGTATTCACAAAACAGCAGAATGACAACGTCACAATGACAATGCAGCAGGAAGGATATGACAAGCCTTATAAGAATATTGAATACATTTTTATCGGAAAATAGAAAAGCGCGCAGGAACCATGGAAAAAATATGGCATATCTTATAGTGATGTGATGGAAATAAGGAGTATCGCGTGGACTATAGAGAGGAACCGTTTTTCCGCATGCAGCAGTTTGACACTCCGAAAGTGCCTTTTTATATGAGCTATCCGATGCAGAATCTGTATCTGACAGAAATGGAGTATGAAAAGGATATGGACCGGATGAAAGAGCTGTATCCGAGGGATGTTGCACGTATTATGGAAGTCATTGAAGATGAGTGCGATAAGATGGAATATGAGGGAAGCCTCATGTTTGACGAGTATCCGGACCGGCTGATGCTTGAGCAGGTGACAGAGCGGATTTACCAGACCGTGAAAAATGGAACGGATACCGTTACGGCAGAAGAATTCTGGGGAGGCAGCAATCCACCACCACCGCCGCCGGGCAGACCAGGAAGCATGCCACCACCGCCGCCGGGCAGACCGGGAAGTATGCCGCCACCTCCCCCGCCAGGACCGAATGATCCGTGGCGGAGCCTGATCGGGGTAATGTTAAATAATGAAATGTATCGAAGGAGATGCCGCCACCGCAGATGCAGAAGATGGTGGTAGACAAAAACGAAAAAACTGCATACAATATAGCTATCGCCGTTTTGGCGGTAGCTATTTTCAATTTATGGAAAATTACGATGCAATATTCGAACAGTTTTATAGGAAATTTGGAGGATCATAGTGCAGAAAAGTACGATAAAAGCAATTGTTCTGCCGGTTATTTTTATTCTGGCAGTGATAATATTCAGTTTTATGACAAATCAGACCAACGAAGACCTGACCACAGAGATGTCGGAGGCAACGCTGCCGGTTCTTACCCTCTATGATGGAAAAACAGCGATCAACGAACTCTACGGATACACGGAGAAAATGGATGCAGCTTCCATGCGTGATACGATCACGCCGATCGGGGAAGACCGTCTGCTTCCGGTCACAGTGCAGACCTATCAGACCGCAGTGGATAAAATCTCTTATGAGATCCGCAGTCTGGATGCAGAAAGACTGATCGCAAACGCGGATGTTACTTCTTATACGGAAAATAAAGGCATGATCTCCATGCAGCTTCCAATCCAGAATCTGTTAGAGAAGGACGAAGAGTATCTGCTGGTGATCCAGTTAGAGAGTGGAGACCGCATGATCTACTACTACACACGTATCATTGAACCGCAGAACTGCTATGTTTCCGAGTGTATTGATTTCGTAAAGCAGTTTAATGATACTACATTTGACAGTGAAAAGGTGGGAACACTCAGCACTTATATGGAAAAAACAACCGGGGACAACACAACCCTGCAGTATGTAACACTCAATAATTCACTGAATCAGATCAGCTGGGCTGAATTTCATGGTACAAGGCTGACAACGCCGGTGCCGTCTATCAAGGAAATTACGTCTACTTACAATGTCATTGTTTTAGATTATGTTGTGACACGGGTAGGGCAGAATGGTCAGAGCGAATACTATAACGTAGAAGAATATTACAGAGTGCGCTATACCAATACGAGAATGTATCTGCTGAATTTTGAACGAACAATGGAAGAGATTTTCCGCGGAGAGAACGACAGCATTTCCGGAAATAATATCCAGCTTGGAATCCGCTCAAAAGAGGTGGAATATCAGACGAATGAATCTGGAAAAGTGGTTGCCTTTGTGCAGGAGGGAGAACTCTGGAGTTACAATCAGGAGGCAAATACGCTTGCAAAAGTTTTCAGCTTCCGCGGCTATGAAGGTGTGGATGACCGTGAAAATTATGGGGAACACGACATTAAGATCGTGAATATTGACGAGGCAGGAAGCATTGACTATATCGTATATGGATATATGAACCGTGGAATCCATGAGGGTACAGTCGGAATTGCGGTATATCATTATGACAGCCTTGCCAACACCAACGAGGAGCAGGTGTTCATTCCGTCCAGCCAGTCCTACGAAGTGATGAAATCAGAACTGGGACAGTTAATGTATGTGACGGAGAGCGGTGCATTTTACATCATGGTAGACGGAAATGTCTATGGGATAGATCTTAATTCCCTTGACACCAAAGTGCTGGTGGAGGGACTTTCGGATGAGGCAGTGGCAATCTCCGAATCCAACCGCTTCTTAGCGTGGGTAGATCCTTCCGCTGTCCGTGGAAGTGATACGATCCACATCATTGATTTTGTCACGGAAAAAGTAACGGATGTGACAGAGAGCGCTTCTGATTATGTAAAGCCATTAGGCTTTATGCAGGAAGATTTTGTTTATGGTGTGGCAAAGTCATCCGATGTTGTGATAGATGCTGCGGGTAATACCATATTCCCGATGTATCAGGTGAAAATCATGGATACGTCCTCGGAGGATCAGGAGATTCTGAAAACATATGAAAAACCGGGTTACTACGTGCAGAGCATTACGATAAACGGCTATACCATGTACTTAAACCGTATCCAGAATAACGGAACTGCCTATGTGGACGCAGATCAGGATATGATCATGAACCGTGAGGGTGACAGTTTAAAAGTGGTGGATATTGCAACGAGCAATACGGATGAGAAAGAGACACAGATCCTGATCACATTGCAGGAGGAGGCGAAGAAAAAATCGCCGAAGATCCTGACACCAAAAGAGACAATCTTAGAGCAGAAACGTGAAGTAGCCTTAAAAGAAGAAACAGACAGTAATCGTTACTATGTTTATGTGAAGGGGGATGTCGTACTCACAACAGACAGTGTCTCTGAGGCGATCATTACAGCAAACAGCCAGATGGGCGTTGTGATCAATGACAATCAGCAATATGTATGGAAACGCTCCAGAAAGACCGCTCAGACAGCGTTTAATGACATCACAGTCGGCGAGGAGGACAGCGGGGCAGGAAGCATTGCCCAGTGCGTGAATGCGATTTTGGAAAAAGAGGGAATCAACATCAGCGTCAGCGCACTGATCTCACAGGGCGAGACGCCGAAACAGATCCTTATTAATACTTTAAAGGATGCAGCCGTTTTAGATCTGACCGGTTGTACGGTAGATGAGATCCTTTATTATGTGAGCAATGGTTATCCGGTATTTGCAATGACAGGAAGCAATGATGCGGTTCTTGTTGTTGGTTATGATGCGAACAACATCACACTTTATGATCCGACGATCGGAACTACTTATAAGCGGACGATCACCGATGCAAATGAGATGTTTTTCAATGCGGGAAATATTTTCTTTACCTACCAGAAATAAAAAAAACGGATAAAACAACAGAAAAGTGCATAAAATTTCTGAAAGTTCCACGGTTCCTTCGTGGAACTTTAACAGTTTTCCATAGGACGCCTTGCAAATTCAAGGGTAATAGTATATATTTTGAAGAGTATGAAAAAGTTGATGTATCTGTAAAGGGAAAAGCAGATATCGAAGTACTGTGAAAGAGGAAGTGAATGGCATGAGCAAAAAAGAGATAGTTGTATCCAATGTTTCAGAAGAGCATAATAACCCAATTGCTGAATTAGTTCAGGTCGCTTGTCGTTTTGATAGTGAGATTATTTTAGAAAGTGATAATCGCAGAATCAATGCCAAGAGTATTATGGGAATTATGGCATTCAATCCATCCAAGGGAATGACAGTGAATATCGAGGCAAACGGTGATGATGAGCAGGAAGCATTAGTAGCAATGGAAAAGTTTTTAGTTTGTGAGTAGTTTTTGTCTGAAGGAGGAACCAATTTATGGAAAAGAAGACAACAGCAGCAAAACCAGTAGTAAAAACAACAGCAAAAGAAGCATCTAAGAGCACTGTAAAAGAGACAGCAGTAAAAGAGCCTGTAAAGGAAACCGCAGCTGAGACAAAAGCAGCAGCAAAAGAGGCTGTCAAAGAAGTTGAGAAGAAAGCTGCAGAGACAAAGGCAGCGGAAAAAGTAGAAGCAGCTACAAAGACTGTAGCCAAAAAGGCAGCAGAGAAAGTAGAGGCAGCTACAAAGACTGTAGCAAAGAAAGCAGCAGCTAAAAAAGCAGCTCCTAAGAAAGAGGAACTGAAACCGGAAGTATATATCCAGTTCCAGGGACAGGAAGCAGTTATTACAGAAGTGATCGAGAAAGCAAAGAAGCAGTTTGAGGCAGAAGGTCACAGAGCATCTTCTATCAAGAGCATTCAGGTATATTTAAAACCGGAAGAATATGCAGCTTATTATGTGATCAACCAGAAACATGCTGGAAGAGTGAACTTATTTTAATACATAAGAATTGAATCAAGATACAAAAAAAGGAATTGCCACACGTTGTGGCAATTCCTTTTTTACGCTTAGATTCATGAGAATCAAATTTTGGAGAGCATACGTCTCTTATTTGTGTTCTTCTTTGTATTTAGATACCAGTTTCTGGATTCTGTCATATGGGTTTAACAGATCGCTGATGGAGGAATCGTGATTTAAAGTATCAATGATGTAAGCGATGTATTTACTCATATCACAGTTGATGTAGTATGGTCTGGAAAGAAGTTCCGGTGTCTGGTAAGTAAGGTTTGTGGTAACTACTTTGTAGATGATATCGTCCTCTACTGCCTTATCAAAACGCTCAAGACCATTTGTGAAGAGACCGAAAGTAGCTACTACGAAGATACGGTTTGCTTTTCTCTTCTTTAATTCGGTAGCAACGTCGATCATACTTTCTCCGGAAGAGATCATATCGTCGATAATGATCACGTCTTTTCCTTCTACAGAAGTTCCTAAGAATTCATGTGCAACGATCGGATTACGTCCGTCAACAATCTTACTGTAATCACGACGTTTGTAGAACATACCCATATCAACACCGAGTACGTTTGCAAGGTAAACAGCACGGTTTGTACCACCTTCATCCGGGGAGATGATCATTAAATGGTCATTGTCGATTTTTAAGTCATCACAGTTCTTTAAGATACCTTTGATGAACTGGTAAGCTGGCTGAACAGTCTCAAATCCTTTCAAAGGAATGGCGTTCTGTACACGAGGATCGTGTGCATCGAAAGTGATGATGTTATCAACGCCCATAGCAGTCAGTTCCTGCAATGCAAGTGCGCAGTCTAAGGATTCACGTGCAGTACGTTTGTGCTGACGGCTTTCATATAAGAAAGGAATGATCGCTGTGATACGTCTTGCTTTACCGCCAACGGCAGCAATAATACGTTTTAAATCAGCGTAATGATCGTCTGGTGACATATGGTTTTCGTGGCCGGATACAGAGTAAGTAAGGCTGTAATTGGTAACGTCTACCATGAGATAAAGATCATATCCACGTACAGATTCTTTGATCACACCTTTTGCTTCACCTGTTCCAAAACGAGGTACAGATGTGGAGATGATGTAAGAGTCACGGTGGTATCCTTTGAATGCAGCTTCATTCTGGTGTGCATGTTCTCTTTTCTCTCTCCAGCCTACTAAGTACTGGTCAACTTTGGCACCTAATTCTTCACAGCTCTTTAAGGGAATTAAGCCGAGGGCGCCGTCTGGCATGGTTTCTAGAATTCTTTCATCGTTTGGCATGAGTGGTTTTCCTCCATAAAAATTAAACATTAACAATTTATTTCAATAGATGGTAAATAAGGGGTATTTAGTGCATCTAGTGAATACGTTTTTTGTTACGAATATCTTCACCGAATAATTTGATGATGGTATAGTTGTTGGTTATCCTGGAAAGAACACGTTCCGAGTAAATATCCGCAACCTGATTCATGTTCAGATTGGTGGAAATGATCGTGGACTTCTGTCTGAGGATACGTTCATTTAAACACAGAAACAGCTGCGATGAGGTAAACGAGTTCGAAAGCTCAGTACCGAGATCATCAATGATCAGCAGATCGCAGTCAAAAATATTCTGGTGTGTGGCGATAGCATCTGCGTCTTTTTCAAACACACCTTTGCTTAATATATCAAATAATTGGAACGCCGTAAAGTAGATTACGGAATGTCCTGAATCTAATAACTCTTTTGCAATGCAGTTTGATAGAAACGTCTTACCAATTCCAGTATCTCCAAAAAAATACAGATTAGCAAAAGTGGAATCAAACTGATCCACAAATTCATGGCACTTTGCAACGGCAGTTTTTGCAGTTGCGAGCGAGGTGAGTCCGGTTGCCGGGTTGATAGCCGTATCTGAATAATAATCCAGTGACAGGGTGCTGAAATTCTCTTTTGCGAGAATGTCCCTGATATTGGACTGGGTATAGATCAGATCGATCGCCTGCTGTTTGAAGCAGTGGCAAGGCTTGCCGTCAATATAGCCGGTGTCTTTGCAGTCCGGACATTCATAGACCGGTTCAAAATAATTTTCCGGGAGAGAGAGTTCTTTCATCAGAGCTTTCTTCCGGGCGCGCAGTTCTTTTAGTCTGGCTTTTAACTCCGTGAGCGCAGAACTGTCACCGTCTAAGAGACGTCTCGCAGAAGCCACGGAAATCTCGGCAATGGAGGCGTCAAGAGCCTTCAGTTCCGGGGAACGTTCATAGGCTGCTTTGGTGCGTTCTTCTAACGCATGTTGTGCTTTTAACTGTTTTGCATCGTATGAACGGAAAATTTCGTCATACTGCGAATTGTTTAATGCCATTGAATTTTCTCCAAATATTTTGTGTATAAAATATACAGTAGATGTTATATTTCATTATAATAACTATTTTGTTCGTGGTATTGGCTGCGCAGAAGTAGTAAGCAGCATCTTTTCTAACTGGTCATAATCATAGGAACGCTGTTCAAAATTATTAAAACGGTTTTTCGGTTGGGATGTCTGTGCGGTGTTTGGAACCGCAGTTTTTTTCTTCTTCTGGTGAGCTTCATCCAGTCTTGCAATATCTTCCAAAGTGCTTACGTGGTTCTTCTTCCAGCTTGTCAGAATTGAGTCAATATACTCAAACTTCGGCTGGTGTATCGCCTGTATCGTGCGCTCACACGCGCATGTGATCACTTCCGTGGAAAAGCCATATTCAGAACGCCATTTTTCAATGTAGGCGGTCTCTGCCGGAACAAGGGAACGTCCGGTGATGCCGAGTGCTTTCATGACAGCAAAATAAAGCTGGCTGTGGATTCCGGCAGCCTGTTTTGCCTGGTCTACGGTTGTAATCTGGTTATCTGCCCAGGCAAGGGCAACTTTTTCTATGTAACGGATACTGGTGTGTCCTTTGCTCACACAGTATTCAATCAGATATTCAATCAGATCTGTGGAAAAACCAAGACCGTCGTACCAGTATAAAATGCTGTTCATGTCCGTTGCGGTTAAAATACGTCCAAGGTAACGCTCTGCAATAAACAAAAGCTCTGCGACCGATTCCTGTTTGCGGAACATGGAAATGTCCTCCGCAGAATAGTTCTTTGGTTCCGGAGCAGACGGCCTTTGGGAGGCGTCCTCAGCTAACGCTGCCGTGGATACTTCCGGAGACGCAGCCTGTGAAGATACCGTGTCCGAAGCCTCGTTTTCGGCTGGTCTGCGTCTGGTATCTAAAAAACAGACGCTGGTCAGATTCTCACTGGAATCGTATTCGAGACGGAGCAGATGCATCCGTTCCCAGTAGCTTAAAGCACGCTTGATGTCTTTTTCCGTGTGTTCAAACTTATCTGCCATGGCAGAGATAGAGAACGCCGCATCCGGCGCATTTAACTGTCTTAACAGATAAAGATATATTTTTACAAACTCTCCATTGGCATCCGACATATATTCATCAATGAAAATATTCGATACACTGGTGGCAGAGGTCTGACTGTCACTATGAAGTGTTATATTTGCCATTGTGTTCATTCCTTTCATAACAGAGCTGTCTGGAATGTATTATCCATTAGCTCGTCCCAAATTATAGCACAGGAATGTAAAAAAGAGAAGAAAAAAATTGCCCACAAACCCAGCAAAATCAAGGCTTCGCAAAAATGTGGATAATGTGGATAAAAAATAGCTTTACAAAAAGCCATTTCTGGTAGAAAAGCACAGAAGTGAGAAAATATAAGCGCTTACAGCCTTTTTAGGGTAAAATGTGGATAACTTTATGTAAACAAAAAAATCCACATTCAAAAGTTGAAGTTTTCCCCAATTGAATGTGGATAATGTGGATAAGTTATCTGCCAAGCAGGTGTTCGCCAACATTTACAATGTCTCCGGCGCCCATAGTTATCAACAAATCACCGTTTATACAATTTTTTAATAAAAAGTTTTCAATTTCTGTAAAAGAAGGAAAATAGTGGACATCCGTGCCCTTTTCCTTTAATTTTGCCTCGATATCCCTGGAACTGATGCCGAAGGTGTTCTTTTCACGGGCTGCGTAAATATCAGCTAACACAACGACGTCTGCCATAGAGAGAACGTCTGCAAAGTCATTTAAAAATGCCTTGGTTCTGGAGTAGGTATGCGGCTGGAACACCAGTACCAGACGCTTGTGAGGATATTTCTTTGCAGCAGTTAAGGTGGCGCGGATCTCGGTCGGATGATGTGCATAGTCATCAATGACTGTCACACCGTCCACACAGCCTTTGTACTGGAAACGTCTGTCTGCACCGCCGAAAGCAGAAAGGCCTGCAAGAATGTCTTCTTTTGAAATCTTTAAGTCAAGGGCAAGCGCAATGGCAGCGAGTGCATTCGAAACATTGTGCAGTCCGGGTACATTCAGGGCGACATCCATGACTTTCTCGCCGTGGTACATGGCAGAGAAGTTTGCACATGCTTTTTCGTTAAAGGTGATATCAGCAGGATAAAAATCGCAGGCATCACTCATACCGTAGGTAATGACCTGTGGAGCGAGTCCTTCTACGATCTCCTGATAGTTTTCAATTTCGCCATTGATGATAATGGCACCATTTTCTTTTGTATTTTTTGCAAATAAGTGGAAAGAATTGCGGATATCCTGAATATCTTTAAAGAAGTCAAGATGTTCCGCTTCTATATTTAAAATAATGCTGTATTTTGGACGGAAATTCAAAAAGCTGTTTGTATATTCACAGGCTTCGGAGATAAAAACGTCAGATTTTCCAACGCGGAGATTTCCGTCGATTGCCTTTAAAATACCACCTACGGTAATGGTCGGGTCTTTTTTTGCCATGAGTAAAATCTGGGAGATCATGGAAGTTGTGGTTGTTTTTCCATGGGTTCCGGACACAGCGATGGAATTCTGATAGTTATCCATAATCTGACCGAGCAGTTCTGCACGGCTTAACATTGGGAGTCCTTTTTCCCTTGCTGCGGCAAATTCCGGGTTATCTTCACGGATCGCTGCAGTGTACACGACAAGATCAATGCCTTCTATTATATTGGAAGCTCTCTGACCATAGAAAATCTGCATGCCCATATGCTCTAAGTGTTTTGTGAGTTCAGATTCTTTTGCGTCAGATCCGGAAATGGTGAAGTGTTCTTCAAAAAGAATCTCAGCAAGACCGCTCATGCTGATTCCGCCGATTCCGATAAAGTGAATGTGTATTGGTTCTTTAAAATTAATTTTATACATTTTATGAATACCTGCCTGTTTTTCGTTGAATATTGATGAAAAAGTTTATGAAAAACTTCATCTTTTTATAACAAAGCGTTCCAGAATGACTGAAACAGTTTCATTATACCCATATATCCGGATTTTGCAAATTCTTTTCGGATAATTCGGCGTTAGCTATTTTGACGAAAAAAACAGGACAAACACACATATTTGTATAAATTGTCAAAAAACAGAAAAAATTTCTGAAAAAATTGTGTAAAATGATGTACATTGAAAAAGGGTTGTGATATACTTGAAATATCAAGAGGACCAGATTGACTAGAAAGTGACGAGAGGTGATTGACGTGATTCGAAAAGAAATGATAGCAATGCTATTAGCGGGAGGTCAGGGAAGCCGTTTAGGCGTTCTGACAGCAAAAGTTGCAAAGCCGGCAGTTGCATTTGGAGGCAAGTATCGTATTATCGACTTCCCATTGAGTAACTGCATTAACTCCGGAATTGATACGGTCGGTGTGTTGACACAGTATCAGCCATTACGTTTGAATACCCATATCGGAATTGGTATTCCGTGGGATCTTGACCGTAATAACGGAGGTGTAACAGTACTTCCACCATATGAGAAGAGCAATAACAGTGAGTGGTATTCAGGAACTGCCAATGCGATTTATCAGAACATGAATTACATGGAGCAGTACAATCCGGAATATGTACTGATCCTGTCAGGCGATCATATTTATAAAATGGATTATGAAGTCATGCTTGATTTCCACAAGGAAAACAATGCAGACGTTACAATTGCGACGATGCCGGTTCCGCTGGAGGAAGCAAGCCGTTTTGGTATCGTGATTGCAGATGAAGATAAGCGAATCCAGGATTTTGAGGAGAAACCGGAACATCCAAGAAGCAATCTGGCTTCCATGGGTATTTACATATTCAGTTGGAAAGTATTGAAGGAAGCTCTGACAGCAATGAAGGATCAGAGCAACTGTGATTTTGGTAAGCACATCATTCCTTACTGCCACGAGAAGAAGCAGCGTCTGTTTGCTTATGAATACAATGGCTACTGGAAAGATGTAGGAACGCTTGGCTCTTATTGGGAAGCCAATATGGAACTGATCGACCTGATCCCGGAGTTCAATCTTTATGAAGAATACTGGAAGATCTACACCAAGAGTGATATTATCCAGCCACAGTATCTGTCCGAGGACAGCATTGTGGAGAAGAGTATCATCGGAGAGGGATCTGAGATCTACGGAGAGGTTCACAGTTCAGTCATCGGAGCTGGTGTTACGATCGGAAAGGGCAGCGTTGTCCGTGATTCCATTATCATGAAGGGAACACAGATCGGTGAGAATGTTGTGATCGACAAAGCGATTATTGCTGAAAACTGCAGCATTGGAGATAATGTTACATTAGGCGTTGGAGAGGAAAAACCGAACAAGTTCAATGAGAAGATCTATTCCTTTGGTCTTGTGACGATCGGAGAAGATTCCGAGATTCCGTCGAACGTCTCAGTCGGAAAGAACACTGCAATTTCCGGCAGAACCACAAAAGAAGATTATCCGGAAGGAATTCTTGACAGCGGTGAAGTAATTATTAAGGCAGGTGACTCAGAATGAAGGCAGTAGGAATTATTTTAGCTGGCGGTAATAACAGCCGCATGCAGGAATTATCGAACAAACGAGCAATTGCAGCAATGCCGATCGGAGGCAGCTACCGGAGCATCGACTTCGCTCTGAGCAATATGAGTAATTCTCATGTACAGACAGTCGCAGTGCTGACACAGTACAGCGCAAGATCTCTGAATGAGCATTTAAGTTCCTCCAAATGGTGGGATTTTGGACGTAAACAGGGTGGACTTTATGTGTTCAACCCGACTGTAACCGTTGACAATAGCTGGTGGTACCGCGGTACGGCAGATGCGATGTACCAGAATATCAGCTTTTTGAAAAAACGTCATGAACCGTATGTGATCATCAGCAGTGGTGATTGTGTATACAAACTGGATTTCAACAAAGTACTTGATTATCATATCGAGAAGAAAGCAGATATCACAGTTGTGTGCAAGGATATGGACCCAAGTGTGGATGTCAGCCGTTTTGGTGTTGTCCGCATGAATGAGGATTCAAGAATTGTGGAATTTGAAGAAAAACCTATGGTTTCACAGTCTAACACAATCTCAACCGGTATCTACATTGTACGCCGCAGACAGCTGATCGAGATGTTAGAGAGAAGTGCCGAGGAAGGCAGATGGGATTTTGTAACCGATATTCTGATCCGTTACAAGAATATGAAGCGTATCTATGGTTATAAGATGAAAGAATACTGGAGCAATATTGCAACAGTGGATTCTTATTACCAGACCAATATGGATTTCTTAAAACCGGAAGTCAGAAACTACTTCTTCAAAGAAGAACCTGGAATTTTCTCAAAAGTAGATGATCTTCCACCTGCAAAATACAATGCAGGATCTGACGTCAGAAACAGTCTGATCGCAAGTGGATGTATTATCAACAGTAAAGTTGAGAATTCTGTATTATTTAAGAAAGTATTTGTTGGAAAGAACTGTGTGATCAAGAATTCCATTATCTTAAATGATGTTTACATCGGTGATAATACACATATCGAGAACTGTATCGTTGAGAGCCGCGATACATTGAAGGCGAATACTTATTATTGCGGAGAGAACGGCATTAAGATCGTATCGGAACACAACGAGCGGTATGTCTTATAGCCGGACAGAAAGATTGCTTACAGGGTGACAAGAACTTGCTTTAGATGAAGACCGAAAAGGGGGACTAATACATCATGCAGATTACAGACGTTAGAATTAGAAAAGTTGAAAAAGAAGGCAAAATGAAAGCCGTAGTTTCCATTACCATTGATGAAGAATTTGTGGTACATGATATTAAGATCATTGAGGGAGAGAAAGGATTGTTTATCGCAATGCCAAGCAGAAAAGCAGCAGACGGTGAATACCGTGATATTGCACATCCAATCAATTCCAATACAAGAGACCGCATTCAGAAACTGATTCTTGAGAAGTATCAGGAGACAATGGCTGCGGAAGAATAATAACTGCAGGTGAGCGGGTCGCTATGGGGATAGCGGCCCGTTTTTTACAAAATTCATTTATCCGCTTGTAAAATCTAAAATCTTCTGTAAAATATAGGATGATACAATAAAAATAGGGAGAGTAAAAACCTCCCTATTTTCGCATGCATATAATAATGAAGAAAACAAAGGATAGAAAGGTATAGAAAAATGGAACAGTTAAAAGCAGTCATTCTGGCAGCAGGAAAAGGAACACGTATGAAATCTGATCTTCCAAAAGTGGTTCATACCATTGAGGGAAAATGCCTTGTAGATTATGCAATTGACGCGGCAGAGGGCGCTGGCGCAACAGACATCTGCCTTGTAGTAGGATATAAAAGTGAAGTAGTAAAAAGCAGTATCTCCCATAAAAATGTAAAATTTGCATTACAGGAAGAACAGTTAGGAACCGGTCATGCAGTAAAATGCGCCAGAGATTTCTTAGGTGAGGAAGGTCAGACATTGATCTTATTCGGAGATACACCGCTCATCACTGCAGATACACTGAAACGTTTATCAGAGCATCATAAGAAAAATGGAAACACCGTGACTGTGCTTTCAGCAATGGTTGATGATCCGACCGGCTACGGAAGAATCATCCGTGATGCAGACGGAAAATTCGTAAAGAGCGTGGAACATAAAGATGCATCACCGGAAGAATTAGAGTCTCACGAGATCAATTCCGGTATGTACATTTTTGACACAAAGGAATTGAAAGAAGCTTTGGATAAATTAACCCCAAACAATGCACAGGGCGAATATTATCTACCGGATACACTTACTATAATCAAAAACAAAGGCTTAAAAGTGGACGCATTTGCGCTCGAAGATCCGGAAGATATCACAGGTGTCAACGATCAGGAGCAGCTTGCAGCAGCCGCTGCGGTGATCCGCGGACGACAGAACAAATAACTTGATTCAATAGTAAACAGAAGGAGAACAGGAGATGTTTTTGATCGTAGGACTGGGCAATCCGACCAAACAGTACGAGAAGACGAGACACAATATCGGTTTTGATGTCATGGATGCGCTGGCGGAGAAATATAATATTAGTATCAATGAAAACAAGCACAAAGCGCTTTGTGGAAAAGGCGTGATCGAAGGCATGAAAGTTGTTCTGGCGAAGCCACAGACATACATGAACTTAAGCGGCGAGAGCGTTGCAGAACTGATCAACTATTACAAATTAGATCCGGAATCTGAGCTGATCGTGATTTTTGACGACATCAGCTTAGAGCCGGGCAATATCCGCATCCGCAAAAAAGGAAGTGCGGGTGGGCATAATGGAATCAAGAACATTATTGCCATGACAGGCACGCAGAACTTCATGCGAATCAAAGTGGGTGTCGGAGAGAAGCCGAAGGGCTGGGATCTTGCAGACTATGTGCTTGGACGTTTCAGCACGGAAGACCGTGCAAAAGTCGAGGAAGCGATCGGACATGCAATGGATGCAGCCGTCCTGATGATGCAGGGTGAAGTCGACAAAGCAATGAACGATTATAACAGCAAAAAGCAGGAGTAAGCGAGCAGTATCAGCCGGGCAGAGAGGAGTACAGACAACGTGAAAACATTCACAGAACCCAAAGCGTTCACAGAACCCTTAAAGGAACTGCAGGGTTATGAAGAGTTAGAGCAGGCACTGAAAAAAATAACAGGAGTGATACAGGTCTCCGGTTGTATCGATGCCATAAAACCGCATATTGCATACAGTGTCAACAATGGTTCTGGAAACAGAATCATTGTTACTTTTCATGAGCAGAAAGCGAAGGAACTGTTAGAGGAATACCGTTTTTTTGATAAAAAAGCAGCTTATTATCCGGCAAAAGATATTCTTTTTTACCAGTCGGATATCCGTGGAAATGTTCTGACAGCGGAGCGTATCAATGCCTTGAAAATGATGGCAGAGGAAAAAGAATGTACCATTATAACTACGTTTGACGGTCTGATGAATCCAATGCCAAGCCCGGAAAAATTTATTCAGGCAGTGAAAAAAATCTCCGTGGGAGATACCGTCGAATTAAATGAGCTGACAAAACATCTTGTGGAGCTTGGATATGAGAAAAATTATCAGGCGGAGACAATGGGAGAATTTTCTGTGCGCGGTGGAATCATAGATATTTTTCCGCTGACGGAGGAAAATCCATTCCGAATCGAACTGTGGGGAGATGAGGTGGACTCAATCCGTTCGTTTGATCCGGAGAGCCAGCGCTCCATTGAGAATCTGCAGGAAGTCTATATTTATCCGGCATGTGAACTGGTGCTGACGGAAGAAGAACGCCGGTCTGGCGTCGAGAAGATCAAGAAAGAAGCAAAAAAAGTTGCAGACAAGTTCCGCAAAGAGATGAAGACCGAGGAAGCCTGCCGGGTGCAGTCTATGGCGGATCAGATTGCCGAAGAAACAATGGAATATGGCATCTCAGCGGGACTGGATGCGTATCTTTCCTATTTCTGTGAGGAGCGGGTTTCCTTATTAGATTATCTGAAAAAAGAGGATTCCATTCTGTTTTTAGACGAGACAGTGCGGACCGTTGAGCGCGGACAGTCCACGGAAACGGAATTTTCCGAGAGCATGAAACAGCGTTTGGAAAAAGGATACATTCTCCCGGGGCAGATGCGTGAACTTTTTTCCTGCAAAGAGATACTGGCAAAGATCAATCAGATGCGCTGTGTCGCACTGGTCGCGCTTGATATGAAGTGCAATTCGTTGAACATCGCAGAGCGTATGGCGATCGAGAGCCGCACGGTGAATCCGTACAACAACAGTTTTGAGCTTCTTGTGAAAGACCTGAAGCGTTATAAGAAAAACGGATATCGCATGATCTTACTGTCGAGTTCGAGAACCCGTGCAAAACGTCTTGCGGAAGATCTGATGAACGAGGAACTTCCGGCATTTTATTCCGAAGATTTTGACCGTGTGTTAAGTCCGGGAGAGATCATGACAGGCTATGGCAAGGTGAAAAAAGGCTATGAGTACCCGGCGGTGAAGTTTGTCGTCATTTCCGAGAGTGACATTTTCGGCTCCGAAAAAAAGAAAAAGAAACGCCACAGAATGTATGAGGGCGAGAAAATCGCCAGCTTTACAGACTTAAATATCGGTGATTATGTAGTGCATGAGAATCACGGACTTGGTATTTACCGCGGTATCGAGAAGATCGAAGTGGATAAGACGGTAAAAGATTATATCAAGATTGAATATGCCGGTGGTGGAAATCTTTATATCCTGGCGACGCAGTTGGAACTGATACAGAAATATGCCGGTGCTGATGCGAAGAAACCGAAGTTAAATAAGCTTGGCGGTCAGGAATGGAATAAGACGAAAACAAAAGTCCGTGGCGCGGTCAAGGAGATCGCCGGGGATCTTGTGCGGCTGTATGCGGCAAGACAGAGCGAGCGCGGTTTTGCTTACGGACCGGATACTGTATGGCAGCGGGAGTTTGAGGAGATGTTCCCGTTTGAGGAGACAGAGGATCAGGATCTTGCAATCGAGGCGACTAAAAAAGATATGGAAAGCACGAAGATCATGGATCGTCTGATTTGTGGGGATGTCGGCTATGGCAAGACAGAAATTGCTATCCGCGCAGCGTTTAAGGCGGTTCAGGACGGAAAGCAGGTGGCATTTTTAGTGCCGACCACTATTTTAGCGCAGCAGCATTACAATAATTTTGTGCAGCGAATGAAAGATTTTCCGGTGAATATTGATCTGCTCTGCCGTTTCCGGTCTGCGGGCGAACAGAAGAAAACATTAGAAAGGCTGAAAAAAGGACAGGTGGATATCATCATAGGCACACACCGTCTTCTGTCTAAAGATGTGGTGTTTAAAGATCTTGGACTTTTGATGATCGACGAGGAACAGCGCTTTGGTGTTACCCACAAAGAAAAAATCAAACAGTTAAAAAATAATATTGACGTTCTCACACTGACAGCGACGCCAATTCCGCGGACACTGCACATGAGTCTGATCGGAATCCGCGATATGAGCGTGTTAGAGGAACCGCCAATGGATCGTATCCCAATCCAGACCTATGTTATGGAATACAACGAGGAACTTGTGCGGGAAGCCATTTCCAGGGAACTTGCAAGGGGCGGACAGGCGTATTATGTATACAATCGAGTGAAAGAGATCGCAGATGTTGCAACAAAGATCGCAGAGCTTGTACCGGAGGCGAACGTTGCTTATGCGCATGGTCAGATGAAAGAGACGGAACTCGAAAACATCATGTATAAGTTTATCAACGGCGAGATCGATGTGCTTGTGTCAACAACGATCATTGAGACAGGACTTGATATTTCCAATGTCAACACCTTGATCATTCATGATGCGGACAATATGGGATTGTCGCAGTTGTATCAGCTCCGTGGGCGTGTGGGACGTTCGAACCGCACAGCGTATGCGTTTTTAATGTATAAGCGGGATAAAATGTTAAAAGAAGTGGCAGAAAAACGTCTGGCAGCGATCAAGGAGTACACCGAGCTTGGCAGTGGATTTAAAATCGCCATGCGTGACCTTGAGATCCGTGGAGCCGGAAATCTGCTTGGCGCAGAACAGCACGGACATATGGAGGCGGTCGGATATGATCTGTACTGCAAGATGTTAAACGAGGCTGTCAAAGAGGCAAAAGGCATGAAGCAGGAAGAAAACTTCGACACCACGATCGACATTGACATTGACGCCTACATTCCAATGGGATATATCCCAAATGAAATGCAGAAACTTGATATTTACAAACGTATCGCAGATATCCAGACGGAAGAAGAGACGGAGGAAATGTTAGAGGAACTGATCGACCGTTTTGGAGAACCGCCGAAACCGGTAGAAAACCTGCTCTACATTGCAAAAATAAAATCACTTGCGCATGAGGTTTACCTGACAGAAATTTCACAGAAAGCCGACACAGTGAAATTTACACTCTATGAGAAGGCGAAACTGGATGTGGCAAAAATACCGGAATTTGTAGCTTCTTACGGCAATAACCTGAAATTTGTCATGGACGCAAAAGCACCGTATTTTACCTATTTTTTCAAGAAAAATTCCAGAGAAAAAAATGTGGATGTAAGAGCTGTGATCGACGCTTTCTTGAGTGGCATGCGGGAAACTCTGTGAAAAAAGGGTGAAAAATCTTGCGGCAGCAGTCAAAAAGCACTATAATAGGAAAAGCGACTATCCATGTATCAAAATTCGTTTGGATAGATTAGGAGGAATTATGGTTACAAAGAAATTTACAACGTTGCTGGTAAGCGGTGTCTTGGCAGCATCTATGTTAGTGGGATGCGGCGGTATCAATAAAAATGAAACAGTCGCAACCTTAGATGGACAGGAGATCAAATTAGGAGTTGCTAATTTTGCAGCACGTCTGCAGCAGGCTGAGGCAGATGATTTTTACAGATCTTATTTTGGAGATGAGGTCTGGACTTCTGATCTTTATGGAAACGGTACTACGATGGAAGAATCCACAAAGAGCAATGTCATCGGAATGATCGAGAACTTATATGTACTGCAGAATCATATGGCAGATTATGATGTGACATTAACAGATGAGGAGACTGCAAAAATTGCAGATACCGCTGCACAGTTTATGGCAGATAATGATGAAAAGGCGATCAATGCACTTGGCGCAACGGAGGACATTGTGAATGAATACCTTACATTAGTAACCATTCAGAGCAAAATGCGTACAGCAATCATCGCGGATGCAGATACGAATGTCAGTGACGCGGACGCCAACACAAGTGCATATAGTTATGTTAATGTATCGAAAACCAGTTATAAAGATGCAGAAGGAAACACGCAGGAATATACAGATGACGAGAAAGCAGAACTTGCAGATACAGTTCAGAAATTCCACGATGCAGCAGCAGACACGACACTTGATACAGCCGCAGATGAGTATGGATATACCGTATCTTCCGGTACATTTGCAGCAGACAATACTACACTGGATGAAGAAGTGCTTACCGCATTAGAGGGACTTAAGAACGAAGGAGACCTTTCTGACGTCGTAGAGACAGACAATTATTACTATGTACTTCGTCTGGATGAGATCACAGATGCAGATGCGACAGAGCAGCACAGACAGGAGATCATCAGCCAGCGCCAGAGTGACTTATATAATGAAGTGTTACAGGGCTGGAAAGATGATGCAGAGTGGGTATTAAATGAAAAAGTATGGGAAAAAGTTACATTTGATAACTTGTTCACAACAACGGTAGAATCCACAGAGGCAGCAGAAGATAACACAGCAGCAGACAATGCAGTGACAGAGAATACTGAGTCAGTGGATGGCACAGAATCTGTTCAGTAAAAATATAGACATGCAGGATAATCAGGGAATCATATCGGTTCAATGGTTATCCTGTTTTTTCTTGTGAAATGCTGGCGTTTATGTTATCCTAAAAAATAAGGCGAAGACCAGCGCGTTTGTAAGCCAAACACGCAATGCCGATAAAATAAGCATTTTACATAAAAAGTAAGAGGAATCCGAAACAATGAAAAAAGACAATATCGTACTGATCGGAATGCCTGGCGTAGGAAAAAGCACTGTGGGTGTCATTCTTGCGAAGGTATTGGGATATGAATTTATAGATGCAGACCTTGTGATCCAGAAGGAAGAAGGCAAACTGTTAAAAGAGATTATTGAAGAAGTAGGAACAGACGGTTTCATCGAGGTGGAAAACCGTGTGAACAGCTCACTTATGGTGGAACATTCGATCATTGCCACAGGCGGAAGCGTTGTTTACGGCAAAGAGGCAATGGAGCATTTGAGAAGTATCGGAACGGTGATCTATTTACAGCTTCCGTATGAGGAACTGGATAAGAGATTAAGCGACATCAAGGGGCGCGGTGTTGTTTTAAGAGACGGACAGACTTTAAAAGATCTGTATGAGGAGCGTGTTCCGTTATATGAAAAATATGCGGATGTCGTTGTAAATGAATACGGTCTGAATGTGGAGCAGACCATTGACAAAATTTTAAGTTTGAGGAATGAAGCAAAATGCAAGAAATAAAGTTGACGAAAAAAGTTATCATAGAACTGCTCGTGATAGCGGGTCTATTTTTGGTCTTATTGTTTTTTGCGGTTTCACAAAAGATAACAATCGGACAGAAATATCAGCAGGTTTATTTTAATGGTGAATTAATTGGAAATGTTGCGGTACACGTAGATGTAGATAAAGCAGTACATGAAGTGAGGCGCGAACTTGCGGCAGAGAGCACAGATCCTGTGTGCATGGATTATGAATATTCTTCCAGCAAAGCCAATGATTGGTTTACCCCACTATTCACAGAAGATGCATTAAAAGAAGCCTTAAAGGAAAAAATGAGAGTATCAGAAATTGAAACGCAGGTGAGAGCCTATACGGTGGCAATCGAAGGCTATCGCGGCAATTTCAAAAGTATGGACGAAGTGACAGAGTTTTTAAATACAGTCAAAAATGAGGCTGACACAGAGGGAAAGTTTACAACACAGGTTTCGAAAGAAGAAGGACATATAAGCGGTATCTACAGTGCGCAGTTAGTGACGGTTGATCCAAAAGAGGACACAGAAGTGATCCCGGAGGAAACATTGGCAGATCAGGTGTCCGGTGGTGTAAATGGTGCTTTTACTTACCAGATGGAATATGCCATGGCAAATCCAAAAGACGACAGTTACGAGACCGGAACACTGGATATAGAATTTATAGAGAGTGTAGAAGTATACGAAAAATATATTGCCGAGGATGCACTGTCGGATGTGGAAACACAGGTAGAGGAAGTAACAAAAGAAAAAGAAACGAATAAAATATATGTAGTAGAGAGTGGTGATGTACTTTCTGTGATCGCCATGGATCATGATACAACCGTAGCGAATATCATGACGTTAAATGGATTTGACAATGCAGATGTAAGAATCTACCCGGGACAGGAGATCATCATTGCAGTACCGGAACCGGACTTAAGCCTTCGTATCAAAAAGGGTGAGGTTTACGAGGAAGATTACAACGCAGAACCGACCATTATTAAAAATGACGAATGGTATACGACAAAGCAGGTGGTACATCAGGAAGGTACGACCGGACACAGAGAACGCAACGATATCGTTACCTATGAAAATGGAATCGAAGTCGCAAGAGAGCTTGCACATCAGACCATTATGGTAGAATCAACACCAGCGATCATTGAGCAGGGAACGATCACACCGCCAACGTATATCAAACCTTTGGCAGGCGGACATTTTACATCTGGTTTCGGACGCCGCTGGGGAAGAATGCACAAAGGTGTTGACTGGGGCTGCCCGGTAGGAACAACTGTTTACGCATCCAGCGCAGGAACCGTTGTCAGTGCCGGTTACAGCAAAGGATATGGTAACAATGTTGTCATCAGTCATCCGGATGGCAGAATGACACGCTATGCCCACAACAGTAAGTTACTGGTATCAGCAGGACAGTGGGTAGAACAGGGACAGAGCATTGCACTGAGCGGAAGCACAGGAAGATCGACAGGACCACATGTTCATTTCGAGATATACATCAATGGAGTTGCGGTAAATCCATTGAATTATATTGGTCAGTAATGTTATAATCAGAAAAAGAACCGCTTGACAAAAAGATACAATGGTTACTATAATAATGTGTTTGTATGCAACCATTCGATAAGTCTGTAAGTTGATGGCAGGCGGGACGAAAATGTTCATAGAGGTGTAATATGGAACAGTATGTGATTAAAGGTGGAAATCCTTTGGTTGGAGAAGTTGAGATTGGCGGAGCGAAAAATGCGGCACTGGCAATCCTTTCTGCAGCAGTAATGACGGATGAAACTGTTACGATAGAGAATCTCCCAAATGTGAGAGATATAAATGTATTATTAAATGCAATCCAGGAGATTGGAGCAAAAGTAGATCGAATTGACGCTCATACTGTTAAGATCAACGGATCTTTTATCCGTGATTTTAATGTTGACAATGAGTATATCAGAAAAATCAGAGCATCTTATTATCTGATCGGTGCTTTGTTAGGAAAATATAAAAGAGCAGAGGTGGCACTTCCGGGTGGATGCAATATTGGAAGCCGCCCGATTGACCTGCATTTAAAGGGATTCAGTGCATTAGGTGCGCATGTGGATATCAAGCATGGACTTGTCCTTGCATCCGCAGAAAAACTGACCGGAACCCATATTTATCTGGATAAAGTATCGGTCGGAGCAACCATTAATATTATGATGGCAGCTTCCATGGCAGAGGGAAAGACCATTATTGAAAATGCAGCAAAAGAACCACATGTGGTTGATGTTGCGAATTTCCTGAACAGCATGGGTGCACAGATCCGTGGTGCAGGAACCGATGTTATCAGGATCGTAGGTGTGGAAAAACTCCATAAGACCGAGTATTCCATTATCCCGGATCAGATTGAAGCAGGAACCTTTATGTTTGCGGCAGCCGCAACCAAAGGGGATGTTACAGTAAAGAATGTAATTCCAAAGCATTTAGAGGCAACCACAGCAAAGCTTTTGGAAATCGGCTGTGAGGTGGAAGAGTTTGACGATGCAGTGCGTGTTGTTGCGTCCAAACCGCTTCATCATACACAGGTGACAACACTTCCATACCCTGGTTTCCCGACAGATATGCAGCCACAGATGGCAGTTGTTCTTGGAATTTCCGAGGGAACAAGCACGGTTACTGAGAGTATTTTTGAGAACCGTTTCAAATATGTAGACGAATTGACACGTATGGGTGCCAATATTAAAGTAGAGAGCAATATTGCAATCATCAATGGAACTGAAAAATACACCGGAGCAAGAGTGAACGCACCGGATCTTCGTGCGGGCGCAGCACTTGTCATTGCAGGTCTTGCAGCAGAAGGTATTACAGTTGTAGATGATATTTACTATATTGAACGTGGATATGAAGAATTTGAAGCAAAACTGGCGTCTCTTGGTGCGGCTATCGAGAAAGTGAGTACAGAAAAAGAAATCCAGAAATTCACACTCAAGGTTTCTTAAACCGGAGATTAACTGGGTAATGTAGGCAGATTTTGTAGCTACTTTATAGGTTATGAAGGACAGAGATTAGTTTTCCCTCACAAGTCAATCTGAATAGTATTAAAAAGAAAATCGTACAAACGAAATATGATGTTCCTGCTCGCAAGGCTCACAAAGGAAATCATATTTGTTTGTACGATTTTCTTTTTATTTACGCAGTGAATGACTTGTGCACAGACTTTATATCTGCCCTGCTTTACGTTATGAATGTAGCTCAAAATCTGCCTGATTTGCTGAAATATCCGGCTAACTTTCCACATTTTACAGGCATTCCTGTCTGTTCATTAGTGAAATGATATGTGAAAGGCTGGTGGGAAGCCAGAGGATATTTTAATATAAGAAAATCTTAATAATTTCTTGTTAATTTCTTATGCAAGTATTTGAAAACTTGTATGAGAAATTTGTTATATTAAACTTAAACAAAATAGATGTAAGGAGTTGAAAAGTATGTCTGAAAAGATATTGATTATAGATGATGAGCAGGATATAGCGGACTTATTGGAAGTCTATTTAAAAAATGAAAACTACACAGTTTATAAATACTATTGTGCTAAGGATGCCATGCCATGTATCGAAAATGGCGATATTGATCTCGCTATTTTGGATATTATGCTTCCAGATATGGATGGTTTTTCACTTTGTCAGCTTATACGCCAAAAATACACTTATCCGATTATCATGCTGACTGCTAAAATTGAGGAAACAGACAAAATTACCGGTCTGACATTGGGAGCTGATGATTATGTAACAAAACCATTTCGACCACTTGAAGTGGTTGCCAGAGTAAAAGCACAACTGAGACGTTATAAAAGGTACGCACTTGAGACGATTCCTGAAAAAGTTTCCTCAACGCTTTCATACAATAAATTAAGTCTGAATGTGCAGACTCATGAATGTTTGTTAGAGGGAGAAACTATTTCATTAACGCCTACGGAGTTTTCTATCCTGCATGTTCTTTTAGCGAGTGCCGGAAAAGTTGTAAGCATTGAGGAATTGTTTCATTCAGTATGGAAAGATGAATATTACTCTAAAAACAGCAGTACAATTACCGTACATATCCGGCATCTGCGTGAAAAATTAAATGATACTTCCGACACACCACAATATATTAAAACGGTTTGGGGTATTGGTTATAAAATTTAGAAAAAAGGAGACTGACAATGAAGAAAAATTCAAAATTTCTAATACTTATTCTATTTTTAATTTATCTGGTACTCTTGGTCTGGATCATACTGTTCAAATTGCAATTCTCAATCAACGATTTGGACAAGACAAGAAGTGTGAACTTCATGCCATTTTACTATGATAAGGAAATTGGATCATCATTTCACTTAAAAGAGGTTCTTGAAAATGTATTAATTTTCATGCCTATGGGCATCTATCTTCAAATGCTCTTGTCAAAATCAAACTACTATAAAAAACTTATGATAATTGGTGGAACAAGTTTACTATTGGAAACAGCGCAATATGTTTTAGCAATTGGTGTATCAGATATTACTGATATACTTACAAATACAGCAGGAGGTCTTTTAGGTCTGATTTTATATTCTATGATTGCTCATTTACTTGGAAAAAAAGAAAAAACAAATAGACTGTTTTCGATTTTGGGACTCATTGTAAGTGTTATTGTGGTTGGAATGCTTGGATTTATCCTGTTTGCAAATCAGTAGGAGGTACAATTTTTATGTTGGACAAAAAAAACACAACCGAAAAACATCTTAGAGTATGTCTGTTCCTATCGTTGCTGATTTATGCTGTTGCAGGATATATTATGACGCTCCTGTTGGATTATATTTTTTCAAAATTCAACAACGGTATTCTGGCATGGTTCTACTTGCGGATAGATGTTTTTTTCATACTCTATTTGGTGATTGGCTTTGTATATATCTTCAAATATTATTGGAAAAAGCCATGGAAATATCTGGATGAAGTGATTACAGCAACCACAACCGTTTATGAGCAAAATGATCATTCTGTAATTTTATCTGAACCGCTGAAAGAATTAGAGGAGCAGCTAAATCAAATAAAAATGTCTATACTGTTAAGTAAGCAGACCGCAAAACAGGCTGAGCAAAAGAAAAATGAAATTGTCATGTATCTGGCACATGATATACGAACCCCTTTGACAACTGTAATTGGTTATTTGAGTTTGCTCCATGAAGCACCTGATATGCCAAATCAGCAAAAGGAAAAGTATGTAAAGGTTGCGTTGGATAAGGCAGAACGTCTCGAAAAGCTCATCAATGAACTTTTTGAAATCACAAAGTATAATACTCACACGGTCGTTATCCAAAAAGAGCATGTGGATTTACACTGCTTGATTGCACAGGTAATTGATGAAATATATCCAACACTCTCAGCAAATGGTAATACAGCAGTATTTACCTCGGAAGATGATTTAACTGTCGAGGCTGATCCCGAAAAAATGGCAAGGGTTTTCAGCAACCTTTTGCGAAATGCTGCTGCATACAGTTACCCCAAAACAGAAATTCATATATTTGCTAAAAGATTCCTACATGAAGTTCAGATTACTTTTGAAAATCATGGAAAAACAATTCCACCAGAGCAGATAAAGAGTATATTCGAGAAATTCAATCGTTTGGATGAAGCAAGACTTTCCAACACCGGCGGTGCGGGACTTGGACTTTCCATTGCAGAAGAAATTATACATTTACATGGGGGAACGATTACTGCATCCAGTAAAAACGAAATGATAGATTTTGTAATCACATTGCCTACATTCTCTTAGGAAAAATAGAACATACTCTTAGTGATTACTTAGGAAATTAAATGTAAATTAAAGAAAAATCGTACAAACAAATAGGATTTCCTTTGTGAGCTTTGTGAACAGGAACATCATATTTCGTTTGTGCGATTTTTCTTTATAATAACCAATAATATTGACTTGTGTGTGGATTCTTATATCTGTCCTTCGCTACCTATAACGTAGCCATAAAATCTGCCTGCATTATCCAGCTAACCACTGGTTTACAACACCGACTGGATATGCAGATCCGGTTGTGTCGACAGATCCAGACAGCTGCCGTCCATTAACTGGATGATCGGTTTTGATAAGCGGTTTTTATTTAACATGACAATATTTGCAACACGTCCGTCATTGAGCAGCACACGGTTATTCTGGTAAGTGCTTGCAATGTGTGACAAAAATGTCAGAATGAACTTCGGATTGTACTTGGAAAGTCCGTCATGCTCAAAATTGCTGATTACCTGAAAAACACAAAGTGGTGCGCGGTAAGAGCGCGCAGCGGTCATGGCATCGTATACATCTGCGATGGAAACGATTGCCGCATATTCATCAATATCGGATTGAGACAAACCGGTTGGATAACCGCTGCCGTCACTTCTCTCGTGATGGCAGAGAACTGCTTTTTTCACGTGAGAGTCTAATGGGAGTGATTTTAATATGTCATAACCGAATTTTGGATGCTGTTTTACAAGGGCGAACTCCTCGTCGGTATACTTTCCGGGTTTATTTAAAATCTCGTTTGGAATCTTTAACTTGCCGATATCATGTAAAGCACCGGCAAGCGTTAATGTATCCAATTCTTCCGGTGAGAACTTTAACCAGCGTCCAAGTCTGCGGCTGATCAGTGAAACATTCAGCGAATGAGCGTAAACAGAGTCCTCCACGGAACGCATATTGTGGAGCATATCAAAAAGCTCTAAGGATGTTTTGCAGGAATAATATAATTCCCTGGTGTCAAATAAAAGCTGCTCGTAGTCCAGTGGCTTATTGTGGAACACACAGTCCTCAAGAACAGTGCGGTAGGTGGCGATCACCTTAGAATAAGAAATCTGGAAGTCCTGAAACTCTTTGGAACGGACAACCTTCTGTGAATAGGAAGGAGCCTGAGCTTCCGGTTTTACAATTTGAGGAGGAACTTCGACCTTTTCCTCTTTTTTCTCAGTAACCACAGGATCATCAGTGATCATAACCTGTGAAATTACATAAAATTTGATACGGGAAATGAGACGGTCTGTGAGAGGAACTCCATTTTCAACGATCAGCTGACCGCCTCTGGTGCGAACTTCTCCAGCAGTCACCATTCCTGGTACTAATTCATCTGTTGGATAATATTTTGTCATTTGCATACCCCAATCTATACATTTCTATAAAAATAGTATATGTTTGCAGAAAATGAAAGTCAACAGTAACTATATACATTCGGGCAGGTTTGTATATCGTTTTGAAAAAAACCTTGACAGAGAAGCGGTTAGAGTGTATCTTAGAGCAGGTGAGATTGATATGGTTATTCGTTCAGTCCACAGAGCAGATTTGAAAATTCAATATTGTGTCAAAGTAATTAGAATGTAATTACATAAAATTTTCTTATTCAGAGTGATGGAGATACATAGGATCTATGAAGTCACGGCAACCCCTCTACGGAAGGTGCCTACCTGAGCGAGCAAATTAGTTGGATCGAAGGTCCAAGACTATATTTAATAGTTCGAACAATAAGAGGATTTGATAATCTGATGATTTATTAACTCCGCTTGTTCGAGACAGCGGAGCTTTTTTTATGGAATAATTGCAATGAGATGTTTCTGTAAAGTAAAAACGCTTCGTTGGGATGTGGGAGTACGCAGACAGACCGAACATGGCGGAATACACTACGATAACGGGAAATTTCCCACCACAAGAAGAAAGGAACGAACAAATGGAAAAATTATTATTCACATCCGAGTCCGTTACAGAAGGACATCCGGACAAAATGTGCGATGCAATCTCTGATGCAATCCTTGATGCATGCATGGAACAGGATCCAATGAGCCGTGTAGCCTGTGAGACTGCAAGCTGTACAGGATTTGTACTTGTAACAGGAGAGATTACAACAAAAGCACAGTTAGATATCCCTTCAATCGTTCGTAAAACAGTAAACGAGATCGGATATAACGATGCAAAAACAGGTTTTGACGGACATACATGCGCAGTTATGGTAGCACTCGACCAGCAGTCTCCGGATATTGCTATGGGTGTTGATAAAGCATTAGAAGCAAAAGAAAACAAAATGTCTGACGAGCAGTTAGAGGCAATTGGTGCCGGCGATCAGGGTATGATGTTTGGTTATGCAACAAACGAAACACCAGAGTTAATGCCGTATCCAATTTCTCTTGCACATAAATTAGCTTTACAGCTTACAAAAGTCCGCAAAGACGGTACATTAAAATATTTAAGACCAGACGGAAAAACACAGGTTTCCGTAGAATATGATGAGAATGGCAAGCCAAAGAGATTAGAGGCAGTTGTATTATCCACCCAGCATGACGAGGATGTAACACAGGAACAGATCCATGAGGATATCAAAAAATATGTATTTGATCCAATTCTTCCAACAGAATTAATAGATACAGAGACAAAATTCTTCATCAACCCAACAGGACGTTTTGTGATCGGCGGACCACACGGTGATGCAGGTCTTACCGGACGTAAAATTATCGTAGATACCTACGGTGGATACGCCCGTCACGGCGGCGGAGCTTTCTCCGGAAAAGACTGTACAAAAGTTGACCGTTCCGCAGCTTACGCAGCACGTTATGTTGCAAAGAATATCGTAGCAGCAGGACTTGCAGAAAAATGTGAGATCCAGCTTTCTTATGCAATCGGTGTTGCACAGCCTACATCCATTATGGTAGACACCTTTGGAACAGGAAAAGTAGATGATGAGAAGTTAGTTGAGATCGTTCGCGAGAACTTTGATCTCCGTCCGGCAGGAATCATCAAGATGCTTGACTTAAGAAGACCAATCTACCGTGGAACAGCAGCTTACGGACATTTCGGACGTACAGACTTAAATCTTCCTTGGGAAGCTACAGACAAAGCAGAAGTATTAAAAAAATATTTATAATCGGCGTTTCGCAGGTTAATTTATGAAAAGTTTAGAATCTTTTTCGGAAAATGTCATAGGATTTCAGACGGTTCATGCTATAATAGGTCATAGGGTTTGTCCCTGTGACCTATTTTTGCGATATAATGTACGCGAAGGCAAAAGTGAGCATGCGATATATCATGGACACGTATGTTTACATGCCGTGGACATGATATATGCATGTGAACGCGCCCGCGAGTCAGGAAAACCGTAGGTTTTTCTGACTTTTGCCGGAGCATATTTTGCACATGATATAATGAGCGAAAAGATAGAAAACCGTTTTCATAGAAGGAAAGCATATGAAGTTTAAGAATAAAATTATTATTTCATTCTGCATCATTATTTTTGTGCCGATTTTCCTCGCAATGCTGGTTTTGTTCAGTATGCAGCATATCCAGATGAAGGCAATCGAGCAGACTTATGGTGTGGAAGGGGAAGGATACAGCTATTTTTCTAATTCGGTGCAGCTTTTGAGCAGGTTCACGCGGGAGATTTATCAGGAACTTCACCAGGTGTCGGACAATCAGCCTGAGAAGTTACAGGATGAAGCGTATCTTGAAAAAGTAAACCAGCAGTTGGAGGAAAAAGCATCTTATCTCATTGTCCGGAAGGGACAGGAACTGGTATATATAGGAAAAAGTGCAGGAACATCGCTTTTGACGGAGCTTCCGGAATATGGAAGCGCGGATAACAATGCAGATTCCGGTACTTATATGGATGGCGATGAGCAGGCACTGGTAAAACAGATTGATTTTATCTATCCGGATGGTACACCGGGAAGCATTTTCATCGTGACCAGGTTAGAAGAAATGGTTCCGGAACTGAAAAGTCTTCTGATCGATATCATGGTTTCCATTGTGCTGATCCTTGTGCTGACGGCGTGTATGCTGACGGTCTGGATTTATACAAGTCTGATCAATCCGATAAAAAAACTGCAGACTGCGGCGCAGAATATCAAAGAGGGAAATCTTGATTTTACGATAGAGACAGAGAGCAAGGATGAGATCGGCGAACTCTGTACCAGTTTTGAGGAAATGCGGCAGAGGTTGAAAGACAATGCCGAAGAGAAAATCAATAGCGAGAAAGAAAATAAAATGTTGATCAGCAATATCGCGCACGATCTGAAAACGCCGATCACTGCGGTAAAAGGATATGCGGAAGGATTGATGGACGGTGTTGCGGATACCCCGGAAAAACGGGATAAGTATATCAGAACAATTTATAATAAAGCAAATGAGATGGATACGCTTATCAATGAGCTGACGCTCTACGCGAAGATCGATACGAACCGTATACCATACAATTTTGCCAAAATCAATGTGGGTGAATACTTCAATGACTGCATTGAGGAGATCGGACTGGATCTTGAGTCAAAAAATATCGGACTGGCATACTTTAATTATACAGATGGATCGACACAGATCATTGCGGATCCGGAACAGCTTCGCAGAGTGATCCACAATATTATTGGAAATTCCATTAAATATCTGGATAAGCAGAGAGGGCTTATCAACATCCGTATCAAGGATGTTGGCGATTTTATCCAGGTGGAGATCGAGGATAACGGCAGAGGGATTGCAGCAGCGGATCTGCCATACATTTTTGACCGTTTCTACCGGACGGATGCTTCGAGAAATTCTGCAACCGGAGGCAGCGGAATCGGATTGTCAATCGTGAAAAAAATTATCGAAGACCACGGTGGAAAAATCTGGGCAACCAGCAAGGAATCTATCGGAACGGTTATGTATTTTGTGATCAGAAAATATCAGGAGGTGCCAAATGAGCAGAGTATTAATAGTTGAAGATGAAGAAGCGATCGCAGATCTTGAAAAAGATTATCTGGAATTGAGCGGATTTACCGTAGAGATCGAGAATGACGGAACAGCAGGATTGAAAAGAGCATTGTCCGAGGAATTTGACATGTTCATTTTAGATCTTATGCTTCCGGGAACGGATGGATTTGAAATCTGCAAAAAGATCCGTGAGGAGAAAAATACACCAATTCTTATGGTTTCAGCCAAAAAAGATGATATTGATAAGATCAGAGGACTTGGACTTGGTGCAGACGATTACATTACAAAACCATTTTCTCCAAGTGAGCTGGTAGCGCGGGTGAAAGCACATCTCGCCAGATACGAGCGCCTGATCGGAAGCAGTGAGGCAAAAAATGATATCATTGAGATCCGTGGTATCCGCATTGACAAGACGGCACGCCGTGTCTGGGTGAATGATGAGGAAAAACAGTTCACAACAAAAGAGTTTGATTTGCTTACATTTTTGGCGGAAAATCCAAACCATGTGTTTACAAAAGAAGAATTATTCCGGGAAATCTGGGACATGGAGTCCGTCGGAGATATTGCAACAGTTACCGTGCATATCAAGAAGATCCGCGAAAAGATTGAGATGAACACCAACAAACCGCAGTATATCGAAACAATCTGGGGGGTTGGGTACAGATTTAAGCTGTAGCAGAGAGGAATAACATATAGTATATGGATAAACCTGAGATAATTATTTATAAAACAGAAGATGGTGGGTTAGAGCAACAATCAACAATGAGAAAAATCGGAAATTCCGAATTTTCAACCAAACCTACAAACTATTATAAGCTGGATATGGTTATTTCGGTGGGGTATACTTTAAAGAACTTCTTGAAAGAATTCGTGATATTCGAGCTTCTGAAAAAGTTTTTTATAGACAAGTTCTTGAAATATATGCGACAAGTATAGATTATGATTCCAAGGCAGAAGAATCTATCGCATTTTTTTAAAAAGTACAAAATAAAATTCATTATGCAGTTTCAGGAGAAACGGCTGCGGAGGTTATCTATAATAGGGCAGATGCAGAACGTGAAATACCAATGACTATGACTGACTGGTCAAATCATTTGGATGGAATACTTACATCCACGGGTGAAAAATTATTGAAAGGAAATGGAACAGTTTCTCATTTACAGGCTATGAAAAAAGCAGAGGATGAATATAAGAAGTATAAAGCAAGAACAATTAGTGATGTTGAGAATGATTATCTTAATAGTATTGAGATGATAGAATCAAAGTGTAAAAAAAAATGACAGGTATATAACAAGAAGCAATGTGCTTTACGGCACATTGCTTCTTGTTTTATAAAGGCTTTCTAGCTTTGATTTTCGTAAATTCTATGATTTCTTTCTTATCTTCATCAGATATCTTATCAAAATAAAAAAGTAATTCCCGTTCTAAATTCGTGTTAAACATATATTTTTTCTTGTTCGAGGGATCATTAAAAAAAGCAAGAAATTCGGATAAATCTGTACTCGCCTGCGTTGGAGCAGGTGCATCATACGATTCTTCCCGGTCAATATCAATTGTCAGGTGCAAAAGATCATCAACCGAGATGTTGTAAAGTCCTGCTAATTTATAAAAAACTTCGGCGTCCGGTGTCCGTTTGCCGGTTTCGTAATGGCTGTATGTCTGGCGTACAACGCCCAATACCTCCGCAACATAATCCTGCGTGTAATTATTGACTTTGCGTAATTCTTTTAACTTCTGTGGAAGTAATTTGTTCTTCATATAGATACCACCTTTGCTCTTAGTATATTTTTTGTTGGTGCCTTGGATGTAGCAAGGTGTAGCATATCAGACAACAAAAGTTAAAATGTTAACACTAATATACACTACAATTGTAACAATCTGTTGCGAAAAAAATAGAATCATTATGGATTATTTACAAAATATCAACATTTATGCATATGGAAAATAGATTGTTTATTGTTAAAAAGTAACAAAGTGTAGCAAAATGTAAAAATAGATGTTAACAAGCTGTAGCGAAAGGACGATATAAATGATACAAAACGTAGCAAATGGAATTGCGATGAAAACAAGGAGGCTAAATCCTATCCTCACCAAAGGGTTCGGATTTTGCTTCGCAAAACAAGGAGGATTATGTTAAAGATTTCACTGAAACAGGGTCAGTATGTAAATATCGGAGATAACATCCGTGTAGTTTATGTGGGTGGGACCGGAAATCACGGACGGCTGATGATCGATGCTCCAAAAGAAGTCAAAATCGCAAGGAGCACCGTGGAACAAAATCCGGAGCGCAGGAAAGATACGTATTATCCGGAACCTGCGATCTCAAAAGAAGCACAGGATGAGATCAAGAAGATCTTATGGAATGAACGCATGAAAGCGGAAACAAAAAAAGATGCAGAAAGAATGAAACACTAAGTTCATTTAAAACATCACACAACCATCTGGTAATAGACAGGGCAAAACCCGGGACGCTCTGTTTGTTATAAATAATGCCGGAAAAGGAAGTCCGGCCAAAAAACATAATAGCTCATCAAAAGGATGAGACAAGGAGGATTATATTATGGTAGTACAACACAACATGCAGGCAATGAACGCCAACAGAATGTTAAACGTAACAACAGGAGCACAGAGCAAATCAACAGAGAAATTATCTTCTGGTTACAGAATCAACCGTGCAGCAGATGATGCAGCAGGATTAACAATTTCTGAAAAAATGAGAAAACAGATCAAAGGTCTGGATCAGGCTTCCACAAATGCACAGGATGGTGTTTCTTCTGTACAGACAGCCGAGGGTGCTTTGACAGAAGTTCACTCTATGTTACAGAGAATGAATGAGTTAGCAGTACAGGCTTCCAATGGAACAAATTCCGAGGATGATCGTCAGGCAATTCAGGATGAGATTTCACAGTTGACAACTGAAATTGATCGTGTTGCTGAGACAACAAAATTCAATGAGATTTATCTGTTAAAAGGAGATAAATCCGGTACAACAAAGACTAATACTGTTGCAGCTCATGATGCAGGTCTTGCTGGAAAACTTAGTGAATCTGTAGATGGAAAGACAACATTTACGGCTGATGCACTTGCAGTAGGAGACAAAGTTACAATTGCAGGAAAAGAGTACACATTAGTAGATTCTGCTGATACAGCAGATTACACTGATCTTAACGGATTTACTGCTCAAGCAGGCGATAAGCTTACAAAAGATGGTGAAACTTATACATATGTAGATGCAGCCGGAACAACACCTGCTGGTCAAACAGCCGCAGCTGCAGGCTGGTTTAAAGACAGCAATACTACTGCAGGAGCAGATACAGTTACAGTTGCAGCCGGTGATAAATTAACACGAAGTGGAAAAACAACTACTTTTATGGGAGATGCTGCTGCAACAACAATGGCTAAAACACTTTCAGAGGCTCAGGCTGAGATTAAAAAAGCAGCTGCTAATAGTAAGGTCACGATTGATGGTACGGAATATACAATTGCAACAACAACAGATTTGAAAAAGAAGCAAGCTACAGCGGATGATCTTGCAAATATGGTATCTTCAGATTCCAATATTAAAGTTGGAACGAATCAGTATTATGTTGTACCAAAGGGATCAGAGAAAGATTCAGAAATAACAATTGATGATGCTTACAAAATGATGGCTAAAGAATTAGAGACAGCCAGCAGTATCGGTGCTGATGAGAAGACAAAAGCAAGTGTAAAAAATAATGGTGATGGTACGTTTGAAATTACACAGGGTAAAGTGGAAGTAAAGAAATCTCTTTCTTTCAGCTTACATGTAGGTGCTGACGCAGATGCAACAAATAAAATCAATGTTGATATTGATGCAATGAGCGCAGCAGGTCTTGGAATTAAAGGAATCAATGTAAAAGATGATTCAGGTGTTGCAGCTACATATGCGATTGATGCAATTGCAGATGCAGTAGCTAAAGTTTCTTCCCAGCGTTCCGCTCTTGGTGCTGTTCAGAACAGATTAGAGCATACAATCGATAACTTAGATAACGTTGTTGAGAACACAACATCCGCAGAATCCCGTATCCGTGATACAGATATGGCAGAAGAGATGGTTAACTACAGCAAGAACAACATTCTTGCACAGGCAGGTCAGTCTATGCTTGCACAGGCTAATCAGTCTACTCAGGGTGTACTTTCTCTGTTACAGTAATTTGTGTAAAATTGTACAAAAAAGAAGCTCGCAGTTTTTGCGGGCTTCTTTTACTAAGCTATTGCTGTAGCTTTTTTAATTCATCGATTGACAGACCAGTAGCACGAGAAATATTCTCTAAAGACAGTAGGTTAAGTTCCAATAGATGACGTGCAGTATTAAGGACGCCTTTTTGAATTCCACTTTTTTCGCCAGCTTCAACGCCAGCTTCATACTCCGCTTTCCGAAGTTTCTTTTCTTCTTCTTCCTTGTCATACTCAAATATACTCATACTGATAACCTCCGCGCGGTTCTTTCGAAGAAAATCCGCAAGAATATTTTCTTTGATACATTCATCAACAGCACGTTCCACTGCCTCGTTCAGAGACAGGTCGGCTGTGTATTTTCGCACCTTTGCAACATATTGCGCATATTCCCTTAATGTTTTGCAATGTTCCATAAGAAGGGCATTGTGACCTTCATTGATATTTAAGACAGTTACAATCAGTTCCAGTTTTGGCTCGCCCGACAGATGTTCAAAAGCAGAGGAAAGTTTGTGCTCAAAAACATCGCAAACCGGATCAGAACCATTATAAAACTCAATAAAATTAGGAGCAGGTATCTTTTGCAGGCTGGATGAGTATAAAGATTTTTGATCCAGCATTTTTTGATATTCACTGCTAATGTAAAATAAATCACGAAGCGGCATATTTGGATTGTAAGTCGACTGATGTTCGTACAGGTATAAATTCGTATCAATGATAAATGCCAGATCGTTTTTCATTCCCATATAGATAGCGTTTTCCAAAGTGACAATCTCTAAATCATCCAGGTTCGTATAATCCCTGCTGTTTACGGCATTGTAAAGCGAGAGCAGATTCTTTTTGTCTGAAAATAACATCCGGAAAACAGTATCTTTGTAGTTACGATTTGCAGAAACTGTTCCTGCTGTGGTTGATTTGTAATGATCTTGTGGTCGCATTGCCATAGGCTTTCCTCCTTATCACGGTGGACGGCAGATGCGCATAAATGCATCATGCCTCCGGCAGGAGAATAGAGCATTGTAAAAATATTTTTCATCCGTCTCCTGCTTTTAAATTGGTTAATGGGTAATAAAAGCATAGATACGAAATGAACTGCCCCGGTCATTGTCGGTTGACCGAAAGCTTTCTAGATTACAGATGACTCTTAAGCCACAAAGATTTTGTAAAATATGCTTTGAAATATTGTATCATACCAACATCAGAAAATGCAATGGAGAAAATAGTAAACTTTTAAATATTATGAGCACTAAAAAATCAATAAAAGAATTCATTCAAATCTCTGCACCAGTAGCCCAAACAAAAGAATCATGCTACAATGAACCAAAGCAGATAAAACAGCAGAAATGCCATAGAATAGCGAAGGAGATCATCATACATGAACCTTAACATTTTATATGAGGACGAAAGCCTGATCGTCTGTGAAAAACCAGCCGGAGTGGCAACCCAGACAAAACGGTTAGGACAGGCTGATATGGAAAGTCTTTTGAAAAATTACCGGGCAGCCAAGGGCGAGATGCCTTATATCGGCGTGGTACACAGACTGGATCAGCCCGTGCGTGGCGTAATGGTTTTTGCAAAGACGAAAGAGACTGCGGCAGATTTAAGCCGTCAGGTACAGACGAAGCTGGCAGATAAATTTTACTATGCAGTGACAGACGGAGTCCCGGAGAAGAAAAAAGATACATTGGAGGATTATCTGCTCCGGGACGGAAAAACCAACACATCCAAAGTTGTGGGCAAAAGCACAGAGGGAGCGAAGCTTGCCAGACTGAGTTATGAAGTACTCGAACAGAACAAAACGAACGCAATCCTTCGGATACAGCTGGATACCGGACGGCACCATCAGATCCGGGTGCAGTTAGCAAATGCCGGAATCCCGATCGTGGGGGATGCAAAGTATAATTTTAAAGAGGCAATGGCGCGAAGTGGAAGCGGGCTTGCACTCTGCTCTTACAAAATCGGATTTAAACATCCGAAAATACATAAAAAGGTTGAGTTTGAAATTGCAAATCCATTTCAAATCTAAGAAAAACGCAAGGTTGAAAAAACGCTTGCGTTTTTTCTTTTTAAGGTTATGGAAGAAAGCTGAATCAATAAAGATTAGAAGGACAGATTTTACAAGAAAAAACACGAAAAAAGTCGAAATTACAGTAGCAAAAAAACACACAATGTGCTAAAATACAAGTATAGTTTAAATTCGTTCGTACAAAAAGCTTGGCAATTGCGAAACGCAACCTAAATCAGAGTTTCACAATCACCTAAAAACAAAAGATTGGGGAGGTACGTGTATGAACAACATAAAAGTAAGAACAAAATTAATTATCGTAATGCTGATCGCACTGGTGGCACTGGCTTTGTGCTCGATCGTTTCTAATACAAGTCTGTCAGGACTTGGAGATAACGCATTGAACATTATTGAGAACGACATGCGTTCTTCTTATGATGAACAGATCAAGTCACAGGTAGACAATGTTATTTCACTCTGTCAGGGTATTTACAATCAGTATGAAGCCGGAGAGTATACACTCGAGGAGGCAAAAAAACTCGCAGCAGACCAGATCCGCGATCTGCGCTATGGTAATAACGGATATTTCTGGGTAGATACCTATGACGGAACGAATGTGGTTCTGCTTGGAAATGACACTGAGGGAACGAACCGTATGGATGCAGTTGACACGAATGGCTTTGCATATATTCAGGCAATCATCAGTGCCGGAAAGCAGGAAGACGGCGGCTTCACAGATTATGTGTTCCCAAGGGAAGGAGAGACAGAGTCCTCTCCAAAGCGTGCATACAGCAAAGCATTTGAGCCATTTGAATGGGTGCTTGGAACCGGAAATTATACAGATGATATTGATGATGAGGTACTTGCAGTAAAGACAGAGTTTAACTCTTATGCGTCTAACAGCAGAATGATGGTCATCGGAATCGCAGTTGTCATGGAAGTGATACTGATCTTAGTGCTGACCATGATCACAGTCAGTGTTGTAAAACCATTAAAGAGAAGTCTTACCCATATCAATGAAATGGCGCAGGGAGATTTCTCAAAAGAATTTGAACAGAATCTGTTAAAACGAAAAGATGATTTTGGACAGCTTGCAGGTTCCCTGGAAAAAATGCGTGCCGAGATGAATGAACTGATCGGGGAGGTAAAATCCGAGGCATTAGAGATCACCGGCATGGTACAGGAGATTGATACAAGCCTTCAGGCTTTGGATGATCAGATTGAGAATGTATCTGCAACAACAGAGGAACTTGCAGCAGGTATGGAGGAGACAGCAGCTTCATCCGAAGAGATGAATGCAATGTCGCATGAGATTGAGAGCGCAGCTAAGAGTATTGCAGAGAGATCACAGGACGGTGCAACAGAGGCAGATTCTATCCGGGATCGTGCTGTGAAGATCAAAAAAGATACAGATGCAAATGACAGACGGACGAGATCTATCCATGAGGAGATTAATGTCAGCCTGACAAAAGCGCTGGATGATATTAAGGTAGTAGATCAGATCAACGTTCTTGCAAAATCAATTATGGATATTACAGGACAGACAAACCTGCTTGCCTTAAATGCTTCTATCGAGGCGGCAAGGGCAGGAGAGGCAGGAAAAGGATTTGCGGTTGTTGCAGATAACATCCGTGTGCTGGCAGAGCAGTCCAAAGACGCCGTTTCCCATATTCAGGAAGTGACAGAAAATGTCACAGCAGCGGTTGATAATCTTGCCAAAGATGCAGAGCGTCTGCTCGAATTTGTTGGAAATGATGTCGTAGAGAGCCTTGGCGGATTTGCAGAAATGGCAAATTCTTACAACAGTGATGCTGCTAACGTGGATTCTCTGGTAACAGATTTCTCCGCATCCTCAGAACAATTATTAGCTTCCATTAACGGAGTTATGGACGCTATTTCAGATGTCAGCAAGACAGCTACAGAAGGAGCAACCGGCACAACAGATATTGCAGAAAAAGTAGGAAATGTCGTGCAGGAGGCAGAGGCAATCAAGCAGAAAGCAGAGACTACTTACCGTTCTGCTGAAAAATTACAGAAAAATGTAGAGCGCTTTATTGTCTGACGAGAATAAGACTTAAGGGAAGTTTTAAACAAAAGGGGATCGTATGATAGAGAAGCATTATAATGGGGTTATTGAACAGGTCGTAAGCGGCATCGGAAATGTTGAACACAACAGTATTCTTGTCCGTTACAGCAATGACTTTTCCATTTGGGATTTGGAGAGCGTGAATCATTACAAAGAGCAGCCGGATATCTTTTTTACCTGTCATGAGTTTTCCTACAACCGGGTCGCAGAGGCATATGAGCCGTATCTTGCGCTGATCCGGCAGATGTTTCACAAGTATGGAAGCGGTACGTTAGAAGAATTCATGGAGGAATGTGACGTTTATAAATTGCAGAGACCTGTGTTTGAAAGCTATTTCGAGACCGGATTTTGTCAGCGGACAGAGCAGATACTGATTGATGAAGTCGAGTACGAGCAGGAACGGATGAATAATTCTATCGTGACAATGATCCGGAAATTATCGGAGATCTGCCCGATTGTCATTGTGTTAAACCGTTTTCAGCTTGCTTCGAAAAGCACGATGCAGCTTACCAACCAGCTGCTTCACACAAAGAATAAAAACATCGGAATCGTGTTAGGTGTCAATGATGTGCAGTCCATTCCAGAATTTGTGCATGAGGAGTGGGATGCAATCTGTGAGAGCATGGATGACCGGAACATGGTGTTCCATATCGGAAATGCAAATAAGAAAAAAGAATCGGATGTTCTGGTTTATTACTCTGATTATGAGAGTGAGGAAGGATACCGGAAGCTGAATAATCTGGTGTACTTTTTGGATTTTGACCAGGCGGATCATCATTTGAGCAAGATTGAGCGCCGGATCAAGTTTGATAATTTTACGATCTCAAAGAAAAAATATTATCAGCTGCTGCTGTTACAGATCATGGTTTCGATTTTACAGAGGGATATTGCCAAGGCGTTAGAGTCCTGCGAGGATCTGGAAAAATTGCAGGATCAGGAAAAAGAAGGTTCTTTTTATTATAACTTCTGGGTGGCAACTTCTTACATGTATCTTGGAAAATTAGAGGAAGCCATGACATTTGCAAAAAAAGCGGGTGAATGCGGCGTAGCGCTTGATGATGATTTTCTGATGTTCCGTGCGGAACTTTTAAAAGCGCAGATCCAGATGTCCGGCTGGTGTAATATCTTTTTCTGTGCACAGGATATCGAGATCAGTGACAAGCTGATCGAGCGGCTGAATGCCTACCATTATAAAAATCATCTGGCGCACATTTACATTTATGCATATGACAATAAGCCGGAGATCGTGGCAAAAGCATACCGCTCCGAGGCATTTCTGATTTACTTTTCCAAGGGGGTTGCAATTGCAAAAGAAATCGGAAATGAGCAGTTGATGAGCATTGCTTACCGGAAAAATATTATGATCGCGTCCACGAATGGAGAGTATGAGGTATCGCTTCTGTATTCGATCCGCACCTATGAGGCAATGAAGAATGTCGACAGTGTCGAGGGCGGAAGGATTTATTCCGGTATTGCGTATAATTTGTGTGCAATGGGAGAAAATGAAAAAGCCCAGAGTTATTACAACAAAGCAATTAAGATATTATGTAAACTAAGAAAGCCGGAGGATATTGCAGAGGTACATTATAATATGTCTTTGAACTGCATTATGCTCGGGCAGTATGAAAAAGCGCAGGAATACCTCACACAGTGTATGAAAGCGATTGAAAAGCTTCATCTGAACAGCCTGCGTGTCTGCAATCTTTCCAAGCTGTACGGACTGTTTGCGTTAGTTTCCATTTTGCAGGGAAACCGTTTTAACTGTGAGCGGTATTTATATAGCTGCCGCCAGTTTTTGAATTATATTTTTGAAAAAGAAAAGACAGAGAATAATCTAGCAACCGTACACGACTATGCAAAAGCGGATGATGATATGTTTTTGTATACATTTTCCAAGGCACTGCTGGCGCGGTATGACGGAGATAACGAGGAAGCATTAAAGCTTTACGGACAGGCAGAGATTTATCTGAAAAGAGCGGAAGGAAACCAGTTTTTCAGTTATGCGCTGTTCCGCAGGAGCAGAATGGAATGTTTTAAGGATGCAGGCAGGGATATCCTCTATGAGCAGGAGAAGTTCATTTTAAAACAGTATGAGGAGACACACCAGATCATGTTCCATGAGTACGCAGGGGATATGAAAGATCTTCTGCCACCGGTGGATGACGACGACTGCGAGGAACTTTCCAGCAGGGAGATCGAGGAACTGTTAAAACAGGAAAGTGTGGAGCGGGCTTATAAGAGCAAGAAGGAACAGCTTGATTTTATTTCAATCTGGCAGAAGCTGATCGACGTGAATGGCATTTCAGCCAAAGAGATGCTCGACATGGTCATGAAGACATTTTTAAATCATTTTGATGTCGACCGGGCAGTTTATATCCGCTATAGCGAGCGTACGCCGCAGGTGCTTTACAATGACACAGAAAAAGAGATCACGCCGGAGATCATGAAGATCATGGAGAAATCCATGCGCAAAAATACGAGTGGATTTGTGGTTTCGAAGATCAGCAGTAATTATTCGGAACATCAGGATATCACCTCTATTTTCGGGGATGATGATGTGTGCTCCATGGTGGCGATTCCATTTTTTAATAATGCGAAGATTGAGAATATTTTCATTACTTATGTGTTGATGAAAGACAACTGGCATTCGTCCGTGAACCGTTATATGTTAGATGAGGATGATCTGAACTTTTACCAGCTTCTCTTCCGCGAGGTGCGGTATGCGTTAAACCGTCTTGACGCTTATGATAAGATTTATGAGATGAATACAAAGCTGTATCTGTCCGCAGTGACCGATCAGCTGACCGGCATTTTCAACCGTGAGGGATTCTACCGGAAGTTAGATGAACTTTTGCAGGAGATCTCAGGTGGAAAAAGAGAGCCGAAGCTTGGCTTAATGTTTATTGACCTGGATAATTTCAAACATTATAATGATACATACGGACATGATGTGGGTGATTTTGTTCTTGTGAAAATGGCAGACATTTTTAAGGAAGTGTGCGGAGAGGACGGATTCGTCTGCCGTTATGGCGGGGATGAATTTCTGATTTTCCTTTACACGGATGATAAACAGGTCTTTACGGAAAAAGCAGAGCAGATTTATCACAAGCTTGAGGAATCAGACGGATTTTCTGCGGAGATCAGCAAGCGGCTCGGACAGAGTTTCTCGATTGACAAAAAGCACCAGATTTCCTGCTCCATTGGTATTGCAGCCGGAGACCATATCTGTACGGAAGATGATATGACAGAGATGATCAAGAAAGCAGATGATCTGTTGTATTCGATTAAAACAACGACAAAAGGAACTTATCGTATATGAAAATCGTTTTACCTGAGAAAGTAACCTATATTATAGACACGCTGACAGAGCAGGGCTTTGAGGCTTATGCTGTGGGAGGGTGCGTCCGGGATACGATGCTTGGCAGGATTCCCATGGACTGGGACATTACCACATCGGCAAAACCGGAACAGGTAAAAGCGTTATTCCACCACACGATCGATACAGGAATCCAGCATGGAACGGTCACAGTCATGATCGACCATGAAGGATTTGAGGTGACCACGTACCGGATCGATGGGGAATATGAGGATGCAAGACATCCAAAGGAAGTGCAGTTTACATCGAATCTGTTAGAGGATTTGAAACGCCGTGATTTTACGATCAATGCCATGGCTTACAATGACAAGGACGGACTTGTGGATGCATTTGACGGTGTGGGAGATTTAGAGCGCGGCGTGATCCGCTGCGTCGGAGTTGCAGTGGAGCGTTTTACGGAGGATGCGCTCCGTATGCTGCGTGCAGTGCGTTTTGCGGCGCAGCTTGGTTTTACGATCGAGGATGCGACAAGGGAAGCGATTGTTTCTCTGGCACCAAATATTGCAAAAGTAAGTGCAGAGCGTATTCAGATCGAAATGGTAAAACTTCTTACTTCAAAGCATCCGGACAAGCTGCGGACAGCTTATGAGACAGGACTTACCGCTGTGTTTCTTCCGGAGTTTGATGTGATGATGAGGACACCGCAGAACAACCCGCATCACTGCTATTCGGTGGGAGAGCATACGCTTCATGCATTAATGGAGATAGAACCGGATAAGGTGGGACGCATCACAATGTTACTGCATGATGTAGCAAAACCAGTGTGCAGAACAACGGATGATGACGGTGTGGATCATTTTTACGGGCATCCGCAAGAGGGAAGCCTTATGGCAAAAAAGATTTTACGCCGGTTGAAGTTTGACAATGACACGACAGACCGGGTGTGCCGTCTGATCTTATGTCATGATGATAATCCACCATTGCAGGAACGCGCGGTCCGGAGAGCGGTCTGCCGGAATGGCGTGGATCAGTATCCGGTACTTTTTGCAGTCAAAAGGGCGGATACACTGGCACAGAGCACATATAAGCGCGAGGAAAAATTACAATATCTGAAAGAATACGAAGCAGTTTATAACCAGATCATGGCAAAGAAGCAGTGTCTTTCCATTAAGGAGCTTGCAGTGACCGGAACAGATCTGATCGCTGCCGGAATGCAGCCGGGAAAAGTAATCGGCGAGACTTTGAAAGAGCTTCTAGAGTATGTGTTAGAAAACCCGGAAGATAACACCAAAGAAAAATTAATGGAACAGGTTCATAAAATCATGTCCCCTCACATATGATGAATTGACACGATAAGCAGACAATGCTTATCGTTGCAGATTCGTCGTATGGAGGGGGTTTTTCATGTATATCAGGCCGGAACAGATCGTAGAACAATATGAGATGGAAGTAAAGTCTATTTCGAAAGGAAGGGACTGTTTTCTGTGTGAAACAGACCTCGGAATGCGTGCACTCAAGGAGTACAGAGGCTCTAAGGAACGCGCGGAATTTCTGGCCGGAATGCTGCAATTTTTAAAAGAGCAGGGAATCACAGCAGAACAGATTTTCTTTACAAAGGAAGGGGAACCCTTTGCGAAGGACGAGGAAGAACAGAATTATCTGCTGTTGTCTGCATTCCGCGGGGCGGAGTGTGATACCAAAAGCAGGGAGGACATGGTCTATGCGGTAAAACTGCTTGCAGGTTTACATAATATATCGGAACAATATCCGGGGGAAGTGCCGGAGTTTGTAAAACAGGACCCGAATGCGCTGTTGCTTCTGTATGAAAAACATAATCGGGAACTGCGGCAGGTGCGCAATTATATCCGTGGCAGAAAGCAGAAAAATGAATTTGAGGAAATGTTTATGCGGCAGTATGCGCACTATTTTGAGAAGGCGCAGGCGGTCACAGAGCAGTTAAAGCATATGGAGGCATCTGTGGAACTGATCGGATTCTGCCATGGCGATTATAACCAGCATAATGTGATTTTTTCGCGGGAGGGCGTGGCGATTGTCAATTTCTTAAATTTTTCCTATCAGATCCGGGTAAGTGACCTCTCGAACTTTATCCGTAAGATGATGGAAAAAAATAATTGGAACACATCACTAGGAATGGAACTGATCGGTGCGTATGATTCTGTGCGGAAATTAAAACCGCAGGAACTGTCCTACCTGTATTTTTATCTTGCATACCCGGAAAAATTCTGGAAGATCGCCAACCACTACAATCAGTCACATAAAGCGTGGCTGTCTGGCAGAAACATCGAAAAACTCGGCAAAGTGATCGCGCAGGAAGGTGCGAGGGAGCAGTTTTTGCAGACACTTGCAGGAAAAGTGGGAAATAGGATATAATAACAAATAGTAGCGAAACTCCTCGTAGGTTATGCCGAATTGTGAAATACCAACAAAAACATTCAAGACACGCTCTCGCTACGTGTCGCTCGCAGCGGTACTAAGAAGTCATATCCTGCATTTCATTTCTGATAAATCAGAATGAAATACAGAATATGACTTCTAAGTGCCGGCGGCTCCCCAGTGTCTTTCATGTCTTTTGTTGATATTTTACAATTCTATTTACGCTTTGATGAGTTTCATAATTTACATGATTTGTATGACACATAAGAGGTGATATGTTGAGAAAATTAATATACATATTAGTGATCAGTATTTTAAGTATGATTATGATGGCGGGTTGTGGACAGCAGACAAGACCGGTCTCGACTGCACAGTACTATAATCCAGCGAAAGAGACAGCAGCAGATACAGAGGAAGCAGAGGGCGCAGGGGAGAAGATATCGATCGGAACCGATCTCTATCTGATCATGGAAAACGACATGACAAACGAACAGTTGAATGTAAAGCAGCTTGCGTCGGGAAAACAGTATCTGTATGCCTATTCCTTATCGACCGATTTTCAGGATAAATACGGTGATTCGGCAACCACGATGGATTTTGAGCCGGGCAGAGTCATCCACATCGGAAAGAAAGACAGTGAAGGACGTCTTTTGCAGGCACAGATCGCAGATGAGGTATGGGAGTATGCCGATATCACAAAATATTCGGTCGATACAGAGCGTGGGATTTTTAAAATCGCAGATTCCAAGTATTCGTATGACGCAGACTTGTTTGTGGAGTCAAATGGCGAAAAAATACGTCTGTCCGATCTGAATGAGAAAGACAAAATCCGTGTTGTAGGAATCGGAACGAAAATATTGTCAGTTTCCGTGACTACCGGACAGGGAACGCTGGAATTGAAAAACACCTCGGTATTTGAGGGAAGCTTTATTCAGGTGGGAAGCAAAATTTTTGCCGAAATCACGCATAATATGAAACTGGAGGTTCCGGAGGGAAACTATACGGTAACGGTAGCCAATGAGGGATATGGCGGCAGTACGGAAGTAAGCATTGCAAGAGATGAGACTTACACGCTTGATCTTGATGAACTAAAGGGCGAAGGACCGAAAACCGGAAGTATTATTTTCTACATTGATGTGGAAGGAGCGGTGCTTTCCATTGACGGAGAGACGGTGGACTACAGTGTTCCGGTGGAACTTACCTACGGAGTGCATCAGCTCCATGCTGAGGCGGAGGGGTATGAGGACTTTGACAAAAAACTTTTTGTCAATTCGGCAGCAGCGACGATCGACCTTTCACTTACGGGTGACAGTTCGTCCTCAGACAATGAAGTAACCGAGGGCACAGAGACAGTGGAAACGACCGAGAGTGCAGAGGCAGATAACAGTGAGGATAAGACGGAAAGCACGGAAAAAGCAACCGACACAACAGAGAAAACAACCGATCAGGATGTGACATCCGATTATCTGTCAACGCTTTCAGATCTGATCACATCGTTGAATAAATAATGAAAATAGAGCTTGAAAATAGCGGCTGACAAAGCTAAACTATATACGAGATAGATAGCGGATAACGTTTTTGGAATCTAAAATGTTATTCGCGGTTAAGTTAGAGCGACTATCCCGGTAGTTGCGAATTTAGGGAGGAATTATCATGGGATACAAAGAAATGTATGAAGAATGGTTAAATAATCCAAACTTCGATGATGCAACAAAAGCAGAATTAAAAGCGATTGAGGGAAATGAAAAAGAGATCGAAGATCGTTTTTACATGGATCTTGAGTTTGGTACCGCAGGTCTGCGTGGCGTGATCGGTGCCGGAACAAACCGCATGAATGTTTATACTGTCCGCAAGGCGACACAGGGACTTGCAAACTATATCAATAGTGTACATGCACAGGAGAAAGGCGTAGCGATCGCATATGATTCCAGACATATGTCACCGGAATTTGCAGATGTGGCAGCTTTATGTCTGGCAGCAAACGGAATCAAGGCTTACGTGTTCGAATCACTCCGTCCTACACCGGAGCTTTCCTATGCTGTCCGCAAATTAGGATGCACCGCAGGAATCAATATCACAGCCAGCCATAACCCACCGGAATACAATGGTTATAAAGTATATTGGGAAGACGGCGCGCAGATCACACCGCCGCATGATACCGGAATTATGGCAGAGGTCAAGAAAGTAACTGATTATGCAACCGTTAAGACCATGGAAAAAGATGCCGCAGTTGCCGCAGGACTGTATCAGGTGATCGGAGCAGACATCGATGATCCATACGTAGAAGAACTGAAAAAACTGATCCTTCATCAGGATTGCATTGATAAAGTAGCAGGAGAGTTAAAAATCGTATATTCTCCACTTCACGGAACTGGAAATATCCCGGTTCGCCGTGTGTTAAAAGAGCTTGGATTCAAAAATGTTTATGTAGTTCCGGAGCAGGAACTTCCGGACGGAGATTTCCCGACCGTAAGCTATCCAAACCCGGAAGCAGCAGAAGCATTTGAATTAGGACTTGCTTTAGGCAAAAAAGTTGATGCAGACTTAATTCTTGCCACAGACCCGGATGCAGACCGTCTTGGCGTTTATGTAAAAGATTCCAAAACAGGTGAATACCACAGCCTGACCGGAAATATGTCCGGCTGTCTGATCGGTGATTATGTGATCGGTCAGAGAAAAGCATTATACGGACTGCCGGAAGACGGAGCATTTATCCGTTCAATCGTTTCCACAAACATGGCAGACGCAATCGCAAAATACTATGGAATCCAGTTGGTAGAAGTTTTAACCGGATTTAAATTCATCGGACAGAAAATTCTTGAATTTGAACAGACCGGAAAAGGCACCTACCTTTTCGGTATGGAGGAAAGCTACGGCTGTCTGACAGGAACCTACGCAAGAGATAAAGACGCGGTGGACGCTTCCATGACACTGTGTGAGGCAGCAGCTTACTATAAGACAAAAAATATGACACTCTGGGATGCAATGCTTGAAATGTATGAGCGTTACGGATACTACAAAGATGACGTGACAGCTATTACATTAAAGGGTATCGAAGGACTTGCAAAGATCCAGGAGATCATGAACACCTTAAGAGACAATGCCCCGGCAGAGATCGGTGGATACAAAGTAACAGCAGTGCGTGACTACAAGAAAGACACCATTACAGATACCGAAACAGGTACAGTAAAACCGACGGGACTTCCGGCTTCCAATGTTTTATATTATGAATTGGAGGATGATGCATGGGTATGTGTAAGACCTTCCGGCACAGAACCAAAGGTAAAATTCTATCTTGGTGTAAAAGGAACATCCTTAGAAGATGCAGATGCAAAATCAAAAGCATTGTCTGAGTCTGTCCATGCAATGATCAACAAAATGCTATAAATGCCCAAAATATAGGAAATTTCCTTGACAAAGGCATAGAAAACAAGTATAAATATGGATGTAGGTATTTTGGAAAAGAAAAAACCTCATATATCATAAAGTGAAAATCCAGAGGAGGAATTTTTAACATGAACAAAGCAGAATTAGTTGCAGCTATGGCTGAGAAAGCTGAATTAAGCAAAAAAGACGCAGAAGCAGCATTAAAAGCATTCACAGATGTTGTTGCTGAGGAATTAAAAAAAGGTGAGAAAATCCAGTTAGTTGGATTCGGAACATTCGAAGTTTCTGAGAGAGCAGAGAGAACAGGACGTAACCCACAGAGCGGTAAAGAGATGGTTATCCCAGCTTCTAAAGCTCCAAAATTCAAAGCAGGAAAAGCTTTAAAAGACATGGTTAACGCATAATTCTTTTTTGAATAAGAATGTTATCGAGCCCGGATTTTCCGGGCTCATTTTTTTATTGCATAGGAAAATTCTTCCTATGCAATAAAAAACGCTCCGCGAGGATGCGACTGATGCGCAGAAGAATTATGAAAGCTAAAGCTTGCGCGCATCAGCGCGAAAGAGTTGCAAAGCAACTCTTTATTCTAAAAAATTCTCCATGGATTTAGGAAGGAAAAAATAGTATGAGATTAGATAAATTTTTAAAAGTATCACGTTTGATTAAGAGAAGAACCGTTGCAAATGAGGCATGCGACGCAGGGCGTGTAATGGTGAACGGAAAACCTGCAAAGGCATCTGTTAATGTGAAAGTCGGAGATATAATCGAGATCGCATTTGGAACAAAAAGTGTCAAAGTGCGTGTGTTAGATCTTCAGGATACGACGAAGAAAGAAGAAGCAAAAGACTTGTTTGAATATGTATCCTAGGCTGGTACTTTTTCTGGCATAAATCAAGGAACTTTTTCATATATAAAATATGAAGTGACGGCGAAACTCATAGAAAACATATAACGTAAAATTAGAGGTTCGCAATTATCTGTATATATGAGGAGGAGATTTATGGACGAGAAAAATAATGTGGCAAAATCCCACAAGGTTCTGCTTGCAAACCGCAAAAGCGGTGCGTTCAGCGGCGTAGTGGATGTGTTGTCTTTTGATGTTGCGGAAATATTATTAGAGACAGAACTTGGAATGCTTCTGATAAAAGGACATGACCTTCATGTAAACCGTCTTTCTCTGGAAAAAGGAGAGATTGATATTGAAGGACGAATAGATTCACTGACCTATTCCGAGGTGAAAAGTGCCGGAAAACAGGCGGAATCTTTATTGGGAAGGCTTTTTAAATAATGCCGGGGAATGAAAGCTTTGCTGTGGCAATTTTGTTTGAGAATTTGGAGGAGACAGGCAGCAGAGTCAGTGAGGGAATCCTGACAGAAGCAGTTTTTCTTGGAATTTCGATTCTGGTCGGAATGGGGTTGTTTCTGCTCTATGATATTTTCCGGATCTTCCGCAGAATCGTTCCGCATGGAGCAGTATGGATCGGCGTGGAGGATTTCCTGTACTGGTTACTCTGTACAGCAGCAGTCTTTCTGATGCTGTATCAGAAAAATGACGGAATGATCCGTGGATTTGCCATTGGTGGTGTGATTCTCGGTATGCTGCTTTATTTCGTTCTCCTCAGCAGGTTCGTGGTGAAGGTCAATGTATGTATTTTGAAAAAAATACTTGGCGTTGGAGCAAAAATGACTGGTTTTGTGACAAGACCGGTTCGTAAAATCAGCAGGAAAATTATAAGTTTTTTGCGCAAACAGTTGAAAAAATTACGAAAAGTGATTAGAATGGGTTTATGTAAACTTTAGTGCGTAGATTCAGAGGAGTTATTCATGGCAAATGTGAAAAGAAGACGTGGAAAAAACGGAAATAGAGCGGGAAGAATGTGCATTACCTGTATCGTATTTGTATTCGCAATTGTTATGTCAACCCAGATCATTAAGGTTTATCAGAAGGATCAGGAGTATGTAGCAAAGCAGCAGGAATTAGAGCAGCAGCTTTCCGATGAGCAGGACAGACAAAAGGATTTAGAGGACTACGAGACTTACACAAAATCACAGCAGTATGTAGAGGATGTCGCTAAGAGCAAGCTTGGACTGCTTTATGAGAATGAGGTTGTGTTCAAAGAGCAGAAGTAGAAATCGAAAATACATAGGACGAAAGATAGAAAAACGGGACTGAAAAATCAGTCCCGTTTTTTTTTAGGAAACAAATTATCCGCGCACAATATCTTCGATCTTTTGCAATTCTTCTGCAGTAAAGTCGGTGTGACCGATGATCTTAATGTTATCTAAGATCTGTTCTGGTTTGGAAGCACCGATCAATACGCTGGTTACTTTATCGTCCTTTAAGATCCAGCTTAATGCCATTTCTGCAAGTGTCTGACCGCGTTCACCAGCAAGTACATTCAATGCCTGAATCTGGGCGAGTTTTTCCGGTGTTAAAGCAGTTTCCTTTAAGAAACGTCCGTCTGTAGCAATACGGCTGTCTGCCGGGATGCCATTTAAGTAGCGGTTTGTCAGAAGTCCCTGCGCAAGAGGAGAGAATGCGATAATTCCTTTATGAAGTTCATAAGCAGTATCTTTTAACGCATTATTTTCAATGGTGCGGTCAAAAATAGAATAACGGTTCTGGTTGATAATAAACGGACACTTTAAGTCGTTTAAGATCGCGGTTGCTTTTCTTAAGGTCGGACCGTCATAGTTAGAGAGACCGACATAAAGCGCCTTGCCACTCTTTACGATAGAATCTAAAGCTCCCATGGTTTCTTCAAGTGGAGTTTCAGGGTCCATTCTGTGATGATAGAAAATGTCGACATAATCTAAGCCGAGACGTTTCAAACTCTGGTCAAGGCTGGCAATCAGATACTTGCGGCTTCCCCAGTTGCCGTAAGGTCCTTTCCACATATCATAACCGGCTTTTGTGCTGATCAGAAGTTCATCACGATAAGGATGAAGTTCCTCTTTTAAAATTTTTCCGAAATTGCGTTCTGCACTTCCGTAAGCCGGACCATAATTATTGGCGAGGTCAAAATGTGTGATGCCGTGGTCAAAAGCGGTAAAACACATCTGCTTCATGTTTTCGTAAACACCCGTATCTCCAAAATTGTGCCATAATCCTAAAGATACTAAAGGAAGCTTCAAGCCGCTGTTGCCACAGCGGTTGTAAACCATTGTGTCATATCTTTTTTCATCTGCGATATACATTATATAATCTCCTTTCAAACCCTGTCTCATTTTAGGCAATTGCGAAACTTCAATTCTCCAAAATCCATTCCACTATAGCCAGAAATTCGCAATTATTAATCCCTTAAATTGTAGTACAAGAAATTTCGCGTGTACAGTGTCAAAATTATATTTCTGTAACATATTTTTATAAGTGGACTACCTCATCTTCCTAAAAAACCCGAACACCCTTCAATCACCACAAAAAGACATTTGAGCGGAACTTTTGGCGAAAACTTTTTTTTTGCACGTCGCTCCTTTGACAAAGATTTTTTTTGACAACTCCTATAATCGTTGGCACGGTCGCAATTAGCGAAAAGGGTAAAAAGGAGATTATGTCATGAAAAAAAACAAAGGCAGACAAATGATAACGATTGCAGGAGGAGTCCTTGCATGCAGTATACAAATGATGGGATGCTATCCACTTGCGCCAGCGTATTTTGCGGCGGCATTTTTAGAAGAAATAAACGGCGTGTGGCTGACCGTTGCGATGTACATAGGAATGCTCTATTTTATGCCGCTGACGGCAACGGTAAAATACGCGGTGGCGCTTTTAGTGACTGCCGGGGCAATCAAGCTGGTAGAATGGGCGAATGAAGGGTGCCCGGCATTTCTGGCAGCAATCCTCACTGCGATCACGACAATGATACTGTCTTTCTGTGGCGGATTGCTGGAATGGAAAGACCAGCCGGAAGTTCTGGCGGTGTTTTTAGAAGGAATCTTTATATTTGGCTCAGTCATTCTATTAAATCGTGTCATACACTTTTTTATGGAATGGCAGGGGCGTGGGAACCTGACAGCGCAGGAGCCGACAGACCGCGGAAAAGAGGAGCGGCTTTCCGGTTACGCGGAGTCATTTCAGGGACTGTCACAGATTTTTTTGAATATGAGCAAAAAGAAGGAGCAGTACACCGCCGAGGAGCTGGGGCAGATGCAAAATGAACTGACCGGGCGGCTCTGCGCCAACTGTGACTGCTGTGCGATCTGCTGGGAGGAGGATTCCACGCCACTCTACGGAATCCTGTCAAATATGATCGCGTCAATCTTAAATATCGGAGTTCCGGCGAAAGAGAGCGAGGAGGAACTAAGCCATTACTGCAAACACAGCAAAGACATGGTCGAGGAGGCTGTGCGCGTGTTTGAAAAGGCGAGTTTAAATCGTGCGTGGTACAACCGTTTGTTGGAAAACCGGCAGACAATCGCGGAGCAGTTAGATGCGATGGCGTATATTATGAAGGACTGCGCGAAAGAAGAAAAACTGCTGGATGCACAGGAAAAAAAGGCGCTGGCAGAAATACGCTACCGGGCAAAAGAGTGCGGTATTGTCATTGAAGAAATGCATTTGTATGAAAATCAGCAGGGACGCTTAAGGCTCACAGCAGGACTTCGCAGCAAAATGGGTGGCTGTGTCTCGGTAAAATCATTTCTGGCAGCAGCCACGCACGCGCTCGGAAGGGATATCCGGGCAGCCGCAGACTGCCGCTCCTTTATCTCAAAAGAGCGCACCGACTTTTTGTTTTACGAGGATACAAAATACCGGAGCGTGCAGGGAATCGCCCGGCTGAAAAAAGATGGCGCACAGATTTCCGGGGATAATTTTTCTTTTCTGGAGTTGGAGCGCGGGGATCTTCTGCTTGGACTGTCGGACGGCATGGGCTCCGGCAGTGCAGCGTGCAAGGAAAGCGAGATGGTGTTAGATCTTGTGGAGCGTTTCTTGGAAGCCGGTTTTTCGGTAGAGACAGCGATCCGCATGATGAATTCTGCAATGGTCATGAAAGGGGAGAGTGACCTGTATTCGACAGTGGATCTTTGCATGGTGAACCTCTATGACGGCGAAGCGGATTTTTATAAGATCGGTGCGGCGGGAAGTTTTATCAAGAGGGGGCAGGAAGTCACGAGTTTTTCCCCGGACTCTCTGCCGGTTGGAGTTGGGACAAACCCTGAGATCGAGCACAAAAAGACAAGCCTGAAAAATGGCGATTTTGTTGTCATGGTCACGGATGGTGTGTTAGAATATCTGCATGTACCAAAACCGGAGGAAACGATGCAGGAGATCATCGAGAGTATCAACACGAACCACCCGGGAATCCTGGCAAAAAAGATTTTGGAGCGCGTGCTTCTTTTTACAGGAGGAAAGGTTTCGGACGATATGACGATTCTTGTTGCCTGCATCTGGGAAAAATAGATGACGCGGGAACTTTTAAACGAGTGGAAAAGAGAAAAATTAGTGGAGGCGGAGGATGTGGTGCTTGCAGGAGTGTCCGGCGGTGCCGATTCCGTCTGCCTTTTGCTGCTGTTAGAGCAGTTTCAGAAGCAGGTGGATTTTACGCTGGAAGCAGTCCATGTGGAGCATGGCATCCGCGGCGAGCAGAGCAGAAGCGATGCGGCATTTGTAGAAGAATTGTGTGAAAAACATGGGATTGTATGTCATACGTTTTCTGTGGATGTGCCTGATTTTGCAAAACAACACGGCATTGGTCTTGAGGAAGCTGCGCGTATTTTAAGATATGACAGTTATAAGAAAGCAGCCAAAGCCGCACGGAGGGAATTTCCGGGGAAAAAAATAAAGCTGGCGCTGGCACATCATGCGGAGGACAATGCAGAAACGATTTTGTTCCAAATGGTGCGTGGAAGCGGAATCGACGGTCTTTGTGGGATGAACCGCCGCAGGGTGGAGGATGATTATGAACTGATCCGACCATTGCTTGCGCAGTCCAGAACAGACATTGAAGCATTTTTAAGAGACTGCGGACAGACTTATTGCACAGACGAGACGAATCTGGATACTGTATACAGCAGAAACCGTATCAGACATCAGGTGCTGCCGGAATTAAAGCAGATCAATGAGCAGGCGGTAGCACATATCAATCAGAGTGCAGTTTTTTTGCAGGAAATGAGAGATTTTCTCGATACGGAAGCAGACGGCATTTGGGAGATGTGTGTACTGGAAAAAGAGGATGGCATACAGCTTTACCGGGGCGTTTGGGAAAATTGCCACGAAGTTGTGCAGAGTGAAGTAATCCGCCGGGCAGTCGCACAGGTCGCCGGATCGAAAAAAGATATTACAAAAAAGCATGTGGAGAGTGTGAAAAACCTTTATTTTTCACAGGTTGGAAGGCGCGTGGAGCTGCCGTATCAGGTGGTGGCAGAGCGCAATTATCGTGGTATTTTCTTAAGAAAAGAGACTGGAAAAAAGACGGCAGAGCAGGACTTTTTCCTTGAGATCCCGAAGGAAAAACTGCAGCAGGTTTTCACAGGAGAACCACTTGAACTTAAAGTGCCGGGAGGCAGTGTCGTGTTCCGCGGCTGGAACGCAGACGGAGAAATCGCGGAAATTGATAAAAAATCATATACGAAATGGCTGAATTATGATAAAATCAAATGTGGACTGCAAATTCGAACCAGAGCCGCAGGAGATTATCTTACGGTGGATGATGCAGGACACACGAAGAAACTCAAGGAATATCTGATCAATGAAAAGGTTCCGCGAGAGATGCGTGATATAATGCTGCTTCTGACAGAAGACTCCCATGTCGTGTGGGCAGTTGGTCAGAGAATCAGCGCAGACTATAAAATCAATGCGAACACAGAAAAGATATTAGAAGTACATTTTTTTGGAGGAAATTATCATGAAAGTCAAGAATATTAGAAAGTATCTGACAGAGGAACAGCTTACCGAGCGTGTGAGAGAGATGGGAGAGCAGATCAGTAAAGATTACGGGGATGAGACGGTATACCTGATCTGTATTTTGAAAGGATCGATCTTTTTTACCTGTGAACTTGCAAAAAGGATCACATCTCCGGTAGAAATCGATTTTATGTCTGTTTCCAGTTATGGTGCAGGCACAAGCTCCAGTGGTGTTGTCAAGATCGGAAAAGATCTTGATACTACAATTGAAGGAAAGAATGTCCTTGTTGTCGAGGATATCATTGATTCCGGAAGAACATTAAGCTATCTGCTCCAGAATCTGAAAACAAGAAATCCAAAGAGCCTGAAATTATGCACATTATTAGATAAACCGGACCGTCGTGTGTGCGATGTGAAGGTTGATTATGTCGGATTTGAGATCCCGGATGAATTTGTAGTAGGTTTCGGATTAGACCTTGACCAGCAGTACAGAAATCTGCCATACATTGGATGTGTGGAACTTGAGGACGAAGAATAAAGGAGAGCAGCTTTGAATAGTAGGAATAATAGTTACAGAGGCTTTGGATTTTATCTTTTGCTCATCCTGATCGTAGTTGGTGTCTGGTATTTCTTAGACGGAAATACAACAACCAATTCTTATACACGGGCAGCTTTTGAAAGAGACATCCAATCAGGGGATGTGGCAGCAATTGATATTGTGCAGAACCGCGAGATCCCGACCGGTAGTGTCAGCCTTACTTTTGCGGATTCCACACAGAAAGTCCTGATCGTGTCGGATGTGAATGAGATCGCAGCTTATCTGCAGGATCAGGGGATCACGGATTATACGATGGAGAATGTTCCGGCAGAGAGCTGGATCATGACATTGCTTCCATATCTGATCATATTTGGTGCAATGTTTATTTTCTTCATGATCATGACAAATCAGGCAGCAGCAAATGCCGGCGGCGGTGGCAGCAAAATGATGAATTTTGGCAAGAGCCGTGCAAAACTGATGCAGCCGGATGCAAAGAAAGTGACGTTTTCTAATGTCGCTGGCTTGAAAGAGGAAAAAGAGGAATTGGAGGAGATCGTAGATTTTCTCCGTGCACCACAGAAATATACAGCTTTAGGCGCAAGAATCCCGAAAGGAGTTCTGTTAGTCGGACCTCCGGGAACAGGTAAGACACTGCTTGCAAAAGCGATCGCAGGAGAAGCAGGCGTGCCGTTTTTCAGTATTTCCGGTTCTGATTTCGTGGAAATGTTTGTCGGTGTCGGTGCATCGCGTGTGCGTGACCTTTTTGAAGAAGCGAAGAAAAATGCGCCGTGTATCGTATTTATTGACGAGATCGACGCAGTCGCAAGACGCCGTGGAACCGGTATGGGTGGCGGTCATGACGAGCGCGAGCAGACGTTAAATCAGATGTTGGTTGAGATGGACGGTTTTGGCGTCAATGAGGGCATTATTGTCATGGCGGCAACGAACCGTGTGGATATTTTAGACCCGGCTATCATGCGACCGGGACGTTTTGACCGTAAAGTGTATGTCGGTCGTCCGGATATTGGCGGCAGAGAGGAGATCCTTGCCGTACATGCCAAGAACAAGCCGCTTGGCGATGATGTAGACTTAAAACAGATTGCACAGACAACCGCCGGATTTACCGGAGCTGATCTGGAAAATCTTTTGAATGAGGCGGCGATCATCGCTGCAAAAGACAACCGTGCGTACATCACACAGAATGATATTAAGAAATCCTTTGTGAAAGTCGGGATCGGAGCAGAGAAGAAGAGCCGTATCATTTCCGACAAAGAAAAACGGATCACGGCATTCCACGAAGCAGGTCATGCGATCTTATTCCATGTACTGCCAGATGTAGGACCTGTGTATTCTGTATCCATTATCCCTACCGGGGCAGGTGCAGCGGGATATACCATGCCGCTCCCGGAAAAAGATGAGATGTTTAATACCAAGGGCAAGATGTTACAGGATATCACCGTTTCACTCGGAGGACGCGTGGCGGAGGAACTTGTCTTTGACGATATCACAACCGGTGCTTCCCAGGATATCAAACAGGCAACCAAGATGGCAAAAGCGATGGTGACACGCTATGGTATGTCGGAAAACGTCGGACTGATCTGTTATGATAATGATGATGACGAGGTATTCATCGGCAGAGATCTGGCGCACACCAGAGGTTACGGAGAGGGCGTGGCAACAGCCATTGACCAGGAAGTGAAACGTATCATTGATGAGTGTTACGCAAAAGCAAAACAGATCATCACAGAAAACCGCAGCGTCTTGGATGCCTGCGCAGAACTTCTGTTAAAAAAAGAGAAAATCAGCCAGAAAGAGTTTGAAGCACTTTTTGAGCCGGATCACATCCTTTTATAAAAAGCAATTGCATGAAATTCTGCTGTTGCAGAGTTTCAGCAGTAAAATATGGAAAAACAAAACCCTGCACGAAATGATCGTATCTTTTGTGCAGGATTTTTTTTATTTTAAGAAAACTGAAAAATTAGCACTGTAAAAAATGCACAAAAACAACTTACAATTTTTGTAAACTTTGTGCACACTTATTTGGGAAATCATGATACTATAATAACCGTAAAAACCCCCCAATACATTATATATAGTTTTTGCTATACCCCATAGTAAAAATACCTTCTCCTAAGAGGACAGCTGATCGACAGGCTGTCCTTTTTACTATGTAAAAATATAAGTTAATGAAATATTAAGACACTTCAAGGTATTCTGGTGTTATATTGGTAGTAGTAAGGATAATTGCAATTATCTCTTTGGATTCTTTGAATAATGGAGTATGAACATATGAAAAAGAAATTGATTATGATAGGTAGTTCACATTTGAGGAGCTATTAAGGAATTACTGATCGAATTTAGCGATTCTTCGATGGCAGGAATGTCATTTTCAGTTTATCAGTACAACCTTGATACAAGCAAGAGTGGCTATGTGAGATGATGAAAATTGTTCAAAATTTTCGAAGGAGAAAGAACGCATGAAACGAATCCGCCCGGATTATTACGATAAATTTACCTGTATAGCAGACAAGTGTCCGATCACCTGCTGTCAGGAGTGGAAAATTGCGGTGGATGCAGACACGAACCAGAAATGGAAGAAAATACTTCCGCCGGAGGATGTGCAGCCACAAAAGAAAAATCTGAGTGCTTATACAACGAAAAAAGACGGAATACGTGTGATTGAACTGGATGAGGAACACAAATGCCCATTTCTAAATGAAAACAAGTTATGTAAACTCGTAACCCGCTATGGAGAAAAAGTGCTTTCGGAAACCTGTACGGTATTTCCGAGGGAGGTGCATCATTTTGAGACGCATGAGGAAGAAACATTAATGCCATGCTGTCCAGCGGTGGTGGATCTGTTTGCCACGGAGAATACCAGGCAGATCGGGATAAAGGATGCAGCTGTGCAGAGTGAAAAGGCGGAACTGTCAGAGGAGCATATCTTATTTTTTATCCGGGACAAAATTGCTGAAATGTTTGTAGAGGAGCAGTACAGTGTGAGAGAAACACTGCTGGCTGCATTTTATATATTAAGTGAATTGCTGCGAAGCAGAGGTGAGGCAGGTGCAGAAAACGAACGCAGTGAACAGATACACGTAAACGAAGAAATGTACCGATCACTGATAGAGGAATATTTTTCTGTGGAAAACGTCAAACAGCTTCGGACAGCCATTGCGGAGATCCCGACAGATACGCTTGCATCTGTGACAGAACAGAATGAACTTTTGCAGGATCTTTCGGTAAATTACCAGAAGGAAGGATTGTACCAGAAGTATCTGAATCCGGTGATCACAAAAGCGGAGAAACTCTCAGAACTTTTTTCAGACGGAGAAGAAACGGAACAGATAGAAAAATTGACGGAAGCGTTTGAAACTCATTTTGGAAAATATGAGAAACTGATGCGGAACTTTTTACTCAATGAAATCTGGTCAGATCTTTTGCTGCCGGACAGTGATCTTGAGGGAATGGTGGTGCAGTATCAGTGGATCGCAATGGAGTACAGCGTGATCCGGCATTGTATTTTTTTACATTGGCTGCTGGACGGACAAAAAGAGATTGCATACGACACAGTCAGAGATTATATTGTAATTATCTGCCGTATGATGGGATATGATGAAGAAGATATTTATGAGTATCTGGAAAACAGTTTTGAGGAGCTGATCTGGGACTGGGGATATCTTGCATTGGTAGTTGGATAAACACTGCAACAGGAGAATTTAAGAATGAGTCAGGAAAATCAGAATATACAGGAAGAACCACACAAGAGACGTGTGCGGTACAAGGGAAAGTACCCGAAGAATTATAAGGAAAAGTACAAGGAGCTGAACCCGGAAAAGTATCAGGATACGATTGAAAAGGTGATCCGTAAGGGAAGCACACCGGCGGGGATGCATATTTCCATTATGGTAAAGGAAATTATTGATTTCCTTCAGATAAAGCCGGGACAGACCGGATTTGACGCAACCTTAGGGTATGGTGGTCATACAAGGGCAATGCTGGAGTGCTTGAAAGGGCAGGGACATATGTATGCCACAGATGTCGATCCGATTGAGTCCGCAAAGACAAAAAAACGTCTGGCAGAGGCTGGATTCGGGGAAGATATTTTGACGATCAAGCTTCAAAATTTCTGTACGATCGATGAGATTGCAAAAGAAGCCGGAGGATTTGACTTTGTGCTGGCAGATCTTGGCGTTTCGTCCATGCAGATTGACAACCCGGATCGTGGTTTCTCGTTTAAAGTGGATGGACCGCTTGATCTTCGGTTAAACCCGGAAAAGGGAATCAGTGCAGCGGAACGTCTGGCACAGATCGAAGAGGACGAACTTGCAGGCATGCTCTGGGAAAATTCCGATGAACCATATGCAGAGGAACTTGCACATGCGATTGTGACTGAGCGGAAACATGGAAAGCCGATCGATACAACAACGAGGCTTCGTGAGGTGATTGAGGAGACTTTAAGTTTTCTTCCGGAGAAGGAGAAAAAGGATACAGTTAAGAAAACTTGTCAGAGAACATTTCAGGCGCTCCGCATTGATGTGAACAACGAGTTTGAAGTGTTATACGAATTTATGGAAAAATTACCGGGTGTCTTGAAACCGGGTGGAAGAGCAGCAATCTTAACATTTCACTCCGGGGAAGATAAACTGGTGAAAAAAGCGTTGAAGCAGGGATATAAAGAGGGTATTTATTCGGAAATTGCAAATGATGTTGTGCGTCCGTCAGCGGAGGAATGTGCGCAGAATGGCAGGGCAAGATCCACAAAGATGCGCTGGGCAGTCCGGGCAGAGTAATTAGCCTGCAACGGAAGATAGCAGATGTACGGACGAAGCATAATGTAATAGCGGAGCGCCGAAAACAGGAGAAGCAAAACGTAATAGCAGAGTGCCGAAAACAGGAGAAGCAGGAATAGAAATGGAGGGGAATTATCATGAGAATATCACACATTGCAATGTATGTACGTGATTTAGAAGTCGTGAAGGATTTTTACATCCGCTTTTTTGGGGCAAAAGCGGGCGAACTGTATCACAATCCGAAAACAGGATTGAAAAGCTATTTTTTGTCATTTGATGAGGGAACGAGACTGGAACTGATGAATCTTCCAGAAATGCAGGATCAGAAGAAAGTGCTTGTCCGGATGGGGTATATCCATATCGCGCTTTCGGTAGGAAGCAGGGAAAAAGTCGATGCTCTTACCGAAAAGCTGTACGAGGCAGGATATGAGGTCTTGAGCGGTCCAAGAGTGACCGGAGACGGTTATTATGAGAGCACTGTGTTAGGACCGGAAGACAATCAGATTGAGATCACAGAGTAATTATCTGTCGTTTTTTACCAGCACCAGCGCGGAAATTGGTTCCACGGAAACAGAACCGGAAACGGTTGAAAGAGCCTTTGTTCCGGCGGTGTCTGCGTTAATGCAGACATTCCATGCGCCTTTTGGCAGTGCGACTGTGGTTCTGGCAGGATTTGGATTAAAAATAACAAAAATACCGTCAGACTTTTCGCCGTTTATTCTGCCATTGATATGGAAAGCGAGCACATTTTCATCCAGTCCGTCTATGGAAGTGATATTGGCGTTGACATCGCGGGCGTTGGTAAGACGCAGGGCAGCGTGAGCCCTGCGGAACGCAATCAGTCCCTTATAATATTCATAAACCTTTCGATAAGTTTCATTTTCCAATGTATTCCATTTGATACTATTCACAGAATCCGGGGCATTGTAGCTGTTTTCTACAAAATTGCCGGAAGCATCGACCTTGGTGCGGAGCATTTCTTCCCCAGCCTGTAAAAAAGGAATCCCCTGTGCCGTCATATAAATAACCGCAGCAAGATTGTTCATGCGGATATGGTCTTCGCGGGAAGCGTCCGGGGTGACATTTGTTATGCGGTCTAACAGTGCCATATTATCGTGGCAGGATGCATAATTAATGCTCTGTGCCGGAGTCGTGCACCAGTCACCAGCCTGACCGAGAAAACAGCCCTTTATCGTATCAGAAAGTTCAAAGCCACCGGAGACATAACCCTTTGTATCTGTATAAAATACATGTCCCTTTAAGGCATCCCGGAGCGTGTCACTGAAAAATGCAAAATCTGGGACAAGCGTGGAATTTGGCTGTGTGGTCATATGATAACCCGGTTTTGTCACATGGGTGTCGAGCGTCCAGCCTTCTCCGTAGAAAATCACGTCCGGGTGATCTTTGTGAACTGTCCGGACAATTTCGTTGATTGTATCTGTATCGAGCAGTCCGACAAGGTCAAAACGGAATCCGTCAATATGGTATTCATCCGCCCAGTATTTTACAGAATCCACAATGTATTTTCGTACCATGGAACGCTCGGAAGCAGTGTCATTTCCACAGTCGGAGCCGTTCGAATAATTTCCATGTTCGTCCATGCGGGAAAAATAGCCCGGAACAATTTTATTGACGCAGAAATCCACTGCGCTGTAAACATGATTATAAACAACATCCAGAATCACACTGATCTGGTTGTCATGAAGTTTTTTTATCATCTGTTTCATTTCGGATACACGCACCGCACCGTTATAAGGATCGGTAGAATAAGAACCTTCCGGAACATTGTAGTTTTCCGGATCGTATCCCCAGTTAAACTGTGGGATGTCTGGTTTGGACTCGTCCACAGAAGCATAGTCATAAGCAGGAAGCAGATGCAGATGAGTGATGCCGAGATCCTTCATATGATCTAATCCGGTAGGAATACCGGAAATGGTTTTTGTGCCTGTTTCTATAAGTCCTAAAAATTTTCCTTTGTTCTGAATACCGGAACTTTCATCGGAAGAAAGATCGCGGACGTGAAGTTCATAAATAATAGCGTCATTATATGTTTTTCCGGCATTTGGGTTGGTGTCCTTCTCCCAGCCGTCCGGGTTTGTGGCTGCAAGGTCAATGACCATGGCACGTTTTCCGTTGACACCTGTGGTGCGTGCATAAGGATCACAGGCTTCATTTGCATTCCCGCCCACAGATACGAGATAAGTATAGTAAGTGCCGTTTAAATCACCCTCTTTTTCGGCGATCCACGTTCCATTTACATCGGCAGTCATCGGGAGCTGCTCCACAAGATCGTCTGTGCCCGGAGTGCCGGATTCATAAAGGTTTAAAGTGACAGTGTCCGCAGTAGGAGCCCACACGCGGAAGGTTGTTTTTTCCGGTGTATAAGTGGCGCCTAAGTCACTGCCGGAGTAAGTAAATTCTTTTTCAAATTGTTCGGTAGAATAAGTATTTGACATTTGATTATCATTCCCTTCAATTAGCATATATTTGCAAAATTTTAAATCATTCATATGCAGCATAAGTTCTGTAATGTCTCAATGATTGTGATTCTATAGAATCATTTTGGCAAAAGTGTAACATAGACCGAGGGATAAATAAATATATTTTGGATAAATTTTTGAAAAATACGAAAAAAGACGAAAAAAGACGAAAAAATATAAAAAAGTAAAAATTATGCTTGTGTTAGAAAAAATGATATGTTATAATCATTCCTTGTCAGGACATTTGTTCTGACACAAATGGGCAGATTCCCGAGTGGCCAAAGGGGACAGACTGTAAATCTGCTGCAACTTGCTTCGGTGGTTCGAATCCACCTCTGCCCATTATCATATATGCCGGCGTGGCGGAACTGGCAGACGCGCAGGACTTAAAATCCTGTTGTAGCGATACAGTACCGGTTCGATTCCGGTCGCCGGCATTAAGAGGTCTCAAGTGTTGAAGTTCGTTCAGCATCTGGGGCTTTTTATTTTGTCAGAAACTTAAAGCTGGTATGTATCAGGGGAGCTTCACAAGTTATTCTCAGTGTAAATGAAAGAAAATCGTACAGACAAATATGATTTCCTTTGTGAGCTTTGCGAACAGGAATATCATATTTCGTCTGCACGATTTTTCTTTTTCATTAACATATAATAAGAGTGTGTGAAACCCCTTTGATATTATAGGTTCTAAACAATCTTATGCTTTCTTCACAGGTGCCTGATATCTTGCGGTTGATTCACGCTCGATCAGTGCAGCGCGGAGCTGTGTGCGGCAGATTGGAATGTGATGTATCAGGGAGTTTAAAATGACATAAGCACACTTTCCGAGTTCACTGCGTTCCTGCCGGATCGTGGTGAGCGGTGGCTCTAACATGGAGGAGATCGGAATGTCATCGAATCCGACCACGCTGATATCTTCCGGCACGCGGAAACCGCGGAGCTTGCATTCCGTGATAACACCGGATGCGATCAGGTCATTACCACAGATGATCGCAGTAGCACCCGCACCCAAAAAAGTAGGAACGTGATACTTTGCACTGTCTGCCACATAATAGCCGTAAGCGGTCAGGTCTTCATTGATCTCAAGACCATGTGCTTTCATGCTGTTATAGTAGGCTTCCTGACGCTGCTCGGATACCATGGAGTGCAGGGAACCATTTAAAAAGGCAATTTTTTTGTGACCGAGTGTGTAGAGATGGTCCACTGCCGCATCGATTCCCTCATAGTTGTCCGTTCCAATGTAAGCAACATTCGGATTCTTCTTAATATAATTGTCGAAGAGAACGGTCGGCATGGTGGTGTGATCTAACTGTTTCATCCATTCATCGTGAAGGGCGAAGCCGACGAGAAAGGCTCCGCAGAAACCATTCTTTAACATATAGGTGTCATATTTTTCTGCAAGCTGGAATGCCGGTGTGACCGGAATGACTGTCACATCCCAGTTGTGGCGGAACGCATTCTGCTTGAATCCCAAGACAATTTCATAACCAAACTGTGTGGCAGCTTCATAGTCCATATTTTCAATGAAAATCGCAAGCTTGCGGTTTTCTACTTTTTTTGATCGTTTGGTCGCATATCCCATTTCCACTGCGGTATCTAAGACCATCTGTCTTAATTCATCACTGATATCGCTTGCTCCGTTCAAACCTTTGGAGACAGTGCTGACGGATACACCCAGACGATTTGCTATATCTTTGATCGTAGCCAAGTCTTTATCCTCTTTGTTATTATTATTCGATACTTCCCTTATTATATAGAATCGAATTTCTGTTTTCAAGCAGTCTGCTCAGAGATTTCAAAAAAGTTTCGAAACAAAACGAGAAAATCTTGTCATTTTACACAAAAACACAAATATAAAAACGTGAAAAATAGCAAAATCGATATTAATATTTGCAATTTCGTTGACAAAAACGTTTTCATAAACTAAAATTATATCAGATACGAAAATTCACGAAAAATTCGTACAGGTTTCGAATGTGGGATCATTCCAACAGAATGGGAGGAAATGAATTGGAGTCAAAAGAATTGACCAGGGGAGCAGGAGTCCTGCTGGCAATCACAAGCTTACCATCTTCATATGGAATAGGAACGTTAGGGGAAGCTGCATTCCAATTTGTTGATTTACTTGTCGATCTCAAGCAGAGGTACTGGCAGGTGCTTCCAATCGGTCCTACCAGTTTTGGAAACAGTCCGTATCAGTCCTATTCCGCATTTGCCGGAAATCCATATCTCATTGATCTGGATGATCTGGTGAAGGATGGATTGTTACAGGAGACGGAGATCCGCAGTTTTAACTGGGGAACGGATGATGCAGATATTGATTATGCAACCATCTATGAGAACCGTTACAAGATTTTGCGAATGGCTTTTTCGAGATTTTCTGCGGAGAGTGAAGACTTCCTTACTTTTGCAGAAAAAAGCGACAGCTGGCTGTCTGATTATTCTCTTTATACCGCATTGAAACGGCATTTTGGAGACATAGAATGGCAGAGCTGGGATGTGCCGCTCAGGGACAGAGATCCGGAGGCAGTGAAAGAGTATCAGGAAATATTACATAATGACATCATGTTTTGCAAATTTTGCCAGTATGAGTTTTTTAAGCAGTGGATGCAGCTGAAACAGTACGCAAACAGCCGTGGAGTCCAGATCATCGGTGATATGCCATTGTATGTGGCGTCAGACAGTGTGGATGTATGGGCGCATCGTGAGATGTTTTTACTGGAACCGGATGGAAGACCGAATGTGGTCGCAGGGGCAGCACCCGATGCATTTTCCGAGAGCGGTCAGGTATGGGGCAGTCCGATATATGACTGGAGCGTCATGGGAGAGGATAGTTTTGCATGGTGGAAGGCAAGAATGCTTGAGAACATGGAATTATTTGATGTGATCCGGTTAGACCATTTTTCCGGTCTGATCCGTTATTACACCGTTTCCGCAGATGCAGAAGACGGAAGAAATGGCAAGTGGAGCAAAGGGCCGGGCAGGAAACTGACAGATGCCATGACAGAGGTTTTGGGTGATATGCGGGTGATCGTGGAAGACATCGGACCAAAGGGCGGGCTTCCGGGAGTGAAAAAGCTAAAGACAAAAACCGGATGGCCGGGCATTAAGATTTTAATGTTTGCCTTTGATGATGACACCGCTAATGAGCATCTCCCACATAACTATCAGGACACGAATATGGTCGTATATGCAGGAACTCATGACAATGAAACGATCGTTGGTTATTTCCGGGATAAGTCAGATTACGAGCTTGCATATCTGTATGAGTATCTGAACATTCATTATAAAGAAGAAATACCGGATGCATTGATCCGGGCAGCCTATGCAAGTATTGCAGATGTGGCAATTATCCAGATGCAGGATTTGATGAAACTTGGAAATGAAGCCAGAATGAACGCACCTTCCACGGTGGGATGTAACTGGCGCTGGCGTATCGGAAAAGATACTCTGAGCGAAGAACGGAGAGCATGGATACGGACTCTGGCAGCCGTATACCGCAGATAACAAATACGCTATAAGATGCATAAGCATTTTATATAGAAGTCTTATTCTAAAAAAGGAGAGGAATCAAATGAAAAAGAAAGCAATCTCATTATTACTTGTTGCAGCTATGACAGCTACAATGACAGCAGGCTGCGGCGACAAACAGGAAGCAGCAGACAACACAACTACAGGAAACGATGCAGCACCTGCTACAGAAGCAGCAGCATCTGATGATGCAGCAGCAGAAGAAGAAGAGGAAGCATGGAGCGGTACATTGACTGTATGGAGCCCACAGGAAGATCAGGATACAGGCTGGTTACAGAAAGAATGTGACGCATTCAATGCGGCTCATCCAAACTGGGATGTCACATTTGAGTATGGTGTATGCGCAGAGGGTGATGCAAAATCTACTGTCACAACAGACGTTGAGGGATCAGCAGATGTCTATATGCTGGCAAACGATAACATCCCTGATTTAGTAGCAGCAAACGCACTTGCTGAGCTCGGCGGATCTTATCTTGATTATGTGACAAGCACAAACTCCGATTCCATTACAGCATCTGTTACATACAATGATGCAGTAGTAGCATTCCCATTCACATCCAATACATGGTTCATGTACTATGACAAGAGTGTATTCTCTGATGAGGATATCAAGAGCTTTGACACAATGTTGGAGAAAGGAAAAGTTGCCTTCCCATTATCTGATTCCTGGTACATTCAGGCATTCTATGTTGGAAATGGCTGTTCATTATTCGGAGATGGTACAGACGCAGCAGCAGGTATCGACTTCGATGGAGAAAAGGCAGCAGCTGTTACAGATTACTTAGTTGATGTAGTTGCAAATCCTAACTTTATCAATGATGCAGACGGAGCTGGTCTTGCAGGTTTACGTGACGGAAGCGTAAACGCTATATTCTCCGGTACATGGAATGCAGAAGCTGTAAAAGAAGCACTTGGTGACAACATGGGTGTTGCAGCACTTCCATCATTTAACTTAAACGGAACAGACTGCCAGATGAAATCCTTCATCGGATCTAAAGCAATCGGTGTAAACCCAAATGCTGAGAACATGCAGGTTGCTATGGCATTGGCAGCTTACCTTGCAGGTGAGGACGCTCAGAAAGATCACTACGATATGAGAAACATCCTTCCTACAAACACAAACGTTGCAGTTGATGATGAGATCGCAGCAGCAGTTGCAGACGTAATGATCAACACATCTATCATGCAGCCGTTAGTATCTGAGATGGGTAACTACTGGTCACCAGCTGAGAACATGGGTAAAGCACTTGTAGCTGGCGAGGTCACACATGATAACGCTGCAGAAAAGACAGCAGATATGAACACAGCAATGAACACAGACGCAGCACAGTAAAAAGAATACAGAAGATTCTTACATGCAAAATACAAACCTCGGGGCGCATGAGCGCTCTGAGGATTGTTTGATACTAAGGAATCCATTTTTATTTTAAGGAGGCCCATAACGTGATACAGGCTGGAAAAAGAAAAAAAGAGTTTACGGATCCATATACCGTGACCGGTGCGGTTACAAAAGGAAATATCATTACAAAGCTTTCCCTGCTTATTATGGGCTTGGGTAATATCGCACACAGACAGATCGCAAAGGGACTGATGTTCCTGGTTGTTGAGATTGGATATATATGGTTTATGATCCAATCCGGAATTTATAATTTATCCATGTTTCCATCATTGGGATGGAGAGAGCAGGAAAAAGTCTGGAATGAAAAGAAAAGTATCTATGAGTACACTGCCGGTGATCAGTCATCCCTGATCCTGTTGTATGGAGTTGCAACGATTTATATTACATTGATGTTTATCGTTGTGTGGAGAGAGGCAGTAAAAAGCTCTTATAAATCAGAAGTGCTTGCAAAATCAGGAAAGCACCTGAACACCTTTAAAGAAGACTTCAAGAGTTTGTTTGATCAAAATTTACATAAATTATTACTTGCAGCGCCGATCATGGGAGTATTGATCTTTACGATCCTTCCACTGATCTATAATATTTCCATGGCATTTACCAATTACAGCAAGGTAAATGATCATCTGGTATTATTTGACTGGGTTGGGCTTGCAAACTTTGCAAAAATCTTAAATTTGAACGACAGTATCGGTAAGCAGTTCTATTCCGTACTGACATGGACGATCACCTGGGCGATTTTTGCAACAGCATTAAACTATATTTTCGGTATGATCCTTGCAATCGTGATCAACCGTAAAGAGACACATTTTAAGGGATTCTGGAGATTCTGCTTTGTATTATCCATCGCAGTACCTCAGTTTGTTTCCCTGCTGATCATGAGAAGTATGTTACAGCCAACCGGTATCGTAAACACTTTATTATTAAAATATGGTCTGATCGATACGGCACTTCCGTTTTTCTCAAGTGCGACATGGGCCAGAGTGACGGTTATCGTTATCAACCTGTGGGTAGGTATCCCATATACGTTACTTCAGGTAACAGGTATTTTACAGAACATTCCGGGTGAATTATATGAGGCAGCGAAGATTGATGGAGCTAATGCAGTCCAGATATTCTTCAAGATCACATTGCCATATATGTTATTTGTCATGACACCATACCTCATTACACAGTTTACCGGAAATATCAATAACTTCAACGTTATCTACCTGCTGTCCGGCGGTAATCCGACACCGGTGGATGCAACAGCCGGTAAGACAGATCTGCTTGTTACATGGCTGTACAAACTGACCGTTGATAAGAACTACTACAACTTAGGTGCAGTAATTGGTATTATGACGTTCATTGTCCTTGCAATCGTTGCGCTGGTAACATATCGTAATACCGCATCCTACAAAGATGAGGAGGGATTCATGTAATGAGTAAAAAACAAGTGACATCTGGCACAAAAGCAAAGAAAACAATTGTGAATATTATTATCCATATTTTTCTGGCAATCCTGTCATTCATCTGGGTGCTGCCGATTTTCTGGGTAGTCCTGACAAGTTTCCGCGGTGAGAAAGGTTCTTACGTAACCACTTTCTTCCCGAAGACTTATACGATTAACAACTATGTGAAATTATTCACAGATACAAGTATTTTGAACTTCCCGAAAATGTTTGTGAATACTTTTATCATTGCGATTTTTACATGTATCATTTCAACCATTTTTGTACTTTCAGTATCTTATACAATGTCAAGAATGCGTTTTAACATGAGAAAACCATTTATGAATGTCGCAATGATCCTCGGATTGTTCCCATCCTTTATGTCCATGATTGCTGTTTACTATATTTTAAAGGCTCTTGGACTGGCAGAGGGATCTATGATCCGTATCGCTTTGATCGTTGTGTTCTCAGCAGGATCCGGTGTTGGATTCTATGTTGCAAAAGGTTTCTTTGACACGATCCCGAAGGCGCTGGACGAGGCTGCGATCATCGATGGGGCAACAAGATGGCAGGTATTTACCAAAATTACCGCGCCGCTCAGTAAACCAATTATTGTTTATACCATTTTGACATCCTTCATGGGACCGTGGGTAGACTTCATTTTTGCAAAGGTTATCTGCCGTGCTGATGCACAGTACTACACCGTATCTATCGGTCTTTGGAAGATGCTTGAAAAAGAATACATTGACAGCTGGTATACCTGTTTTGCCGCAGGCGCAGTTGTGGTATCCATTCCGATTGCAATTCTGTTCTTACTGACACAGAAATTCTATGTAGATGGAATGAGCGGAGCTGTAAAGGGTTAAACGGATTGGCGTTACGCTGACTGGCAGATAAAGAATGGCTGTGTGTAGGGCTGCTGTATGAGATAGAGATCTGATGCAGCAGTCCTTTTTATGCGAAAATAGAGTTTTACAATTAATTGTTTTTATATATAATAATCGTTAGTATAGGTAATCGCGAAACTCATAATCTAAATATGAGTTTCATAATTGATCGTAAGGAGAAAAGCATGAGAAAACGTTTTATAACAGTCTTTTTAGCGGGACTGATGTTGATACAGACCGCAGCGTGTGGAAATAACACAGGCGTGGCAGCAGGGAATGTGGATAACACCGAGGCAGTGGCAGAGAGCCAGACCGAGGCAGATAAAGAAAAAGAAGAAAACGGAGTGACCGCATTATCTCTGATGCAGCAGGTCAATACGGCAGATGAAAATGTCATTGATGATAATTACCGTACTTATTATGAGGTGTTTGTTTACAGCTTTTATGACAGTGACGGAGACGGAATCGGCGATCTGAATGGATTGACGGAAAATCTTGATTACATTAATGACGGAGATCCAACGACGGACACGGATCTGGGATGCAATGGTATCTGGCTTATGCCGGTCATGCCGTCCACAACATATCACAAATATGATGTGACAGATTATGAAGCAATTGATCCAGAGTATGGTACAATGGATGATTTTACGACACTTGTAGACGAGTGCCATAAGCGTGGAATCAATGTGATCATCGATTTTGTCATGAACCACACATCTTCACAGCATGAGTGGTTTCAGACCGCGTACAAATATTTGCAGAGCCTTCCGGAAGGTGCAGAACCGGATGCGTCAGAGTGCCCTTATGTAGATTATTATAATTTTTCCAAAGAAAAACTGGGCGGTTATTATCCGGTGGAAGGAACCGGCTGGTATTATGAAGGACAGTTCTGGAGCGAGATGCCGGATCTGAACTGGGATAATGAAATGTTAAAGACAGAGTTTGAGCAGATCGTACAGTTCTGGCTGGATCTCGGAGTGGACGGTTTCCGTCTGGATGCAGTAAAGGAATTCTATTCGGGCGCAGATGATAAAAATATTGCAGTCCTGACCTGGTTTAATGATATGGTGAAATCCAAAAAAGAGGATGCATATCTGGTCGGAGAGGCATGGAATGATTACAGTGTCTATGCGAAATATTATCAGAGCGGCATGGACAGTTTCTTTGATTTTACTTTTGCGGATAAGGACGGTATCATTGCAGACACTGTAAAGGGAATCAATGGCGCTTCCGCTTACGGAAAGGGTCTTGTCAATACGCAGGAACTTTATGGCAGCTACAGTGATACTTACATTGACGCACCGTTTTACACCAATCATGATATGGCGCGGAGTGCAGGTTACTATTCCGGCGATTATAGTGAAGCACAGACAAAGCTCGGAAATGCAATGAATCTTCTGATGTCCGGAAGTGCATTTTTATACTATGGGGAAGAACTCGGTATGAAAGGCTCCGGGAAAGATGAAAATAAGCGTGCTCCGATGTACTGGTCGACGGATGCCGATGCCACGGGTATGTGTGACGGACCAAAGGATATGGACGATGTCAAAATGAAATATGGCAGTCTCAAGGAGCAGGAAAACGATGGCAATTCCATCTATAACTTTGTGAAACAGACGATCGCATTGCGGAATGCGTATCCGGTGATCGCCAGAGGAAAGGTCGCATTTGATGAGGGGATTTCGGATGATACGGTATGCGTGATCCGGAAAACCTGTGATGAGGGACAATTGACGCTGGTGTTCAATACTTCAGAGAAGGCACAGACGGTCGATTTTGGAAAATCAGCTCTCGGAGCAACGGAAGACAGGAAATATCCATTGCAGATCGCCGGGGAGCTTCTGACAGGAACGGAAGCTGCCGTTCTGGATGGAGAACAGCTTACCATACCTGCGTATTCGGTCGTGATCTTAGAGTAAAAAAGAATACTTTTCCGGATAGCAGAAATCCCCGATATGAGAGAATCTATCGGGGATTTTTACTTGAATCTGTGGTTTTTTGGTATATAATAGTAATATCAAAGACGGAAAATGCAGGTATTGCGAAAATGCGTGTGTTTAAGAGAAAATCTGGAGGAACAATAGATGAAGCGGAAAGTCAGAACAAGAAAGCTGGGGATCAAATTTAAAATACTGATCCCGGTATGTGTATGTGTACTCGTTGTCTGTGTGGTTATGGGAGTAAATTCTTACAAACATATCCAAGACGGCATGGTTGAGATGGGCGTTCAGGAGGCAGACATGGCGGCAGATCTGACACTTCGTATGTTAGATGGCAACGAGGTGGAGCAGATTGTTCCGGGGGCAGAAGAAAGCGATGCATATAAAGGAGTTCTGGCAGCCTTAAAAAATATGAAGGACAGCTGTGGGATTGCATATCTGTATACTTTATATACCGATGGGACAAATGTTTATTACGGAGTAGATGTGGAAGCAACCGAAGATGTAAGTTATCTCGGGGATCCTTTTGCTGACTCTTATGAGGAGTTAAAATCCGTATTTGAAGGACAGGAATATGTGCAGGATTATATTGATGAGACGGAGGATGGAGACCTGATCACAGTCTACAAGCCGATCACAAACAGCGCAGGAAAAGTGGTGGCAGTTCTGGGGTGCGATTATGATGCATCTGATATTACTGCCCGGCTTGAGGCATCACTTGTGGGAGTGGTCAAGATTGGTGCGGTCTGCATTGTCCTGGCAGTAGCGGCTCTTAGCATCATTATTTCAACGATCACGAGAGGTCTTCAGAAAGTGGACGACAAGATTTATGAGATCGTGCATAATGAGGGAGATCTGACGCAGAAGCTGGACATCCACAGTGGAGATGAGATGGAACTCATTGCAGGGAATGTCAATGCTTTATTGGAATACATACGGGGAATCATGTTGAAGATCTCCGACAATTCAGAACATTTAAATGGTTCGTCACAAAAGATCGCACAAAACCTTGCAGCAGCAGAGGTGAATATCACAGACGTTTCCGCAACTATGGAGGAAATGAGTGCGGCAATGGAGGAGACAAACGCTTCACTGGAGCAGATCAGCACCTCAGTGGGACAGGTTTATGCATCCATTGAAAACATGGTAGCGCGTGCAGAGCATGGAAAAGAGTCTTCCGGTGAAATGAACGGACGGGCAGGCAGTGTCCGCACAGAAGCCTTAAGCAGACAGCAGGAGGTTACAACGCAGGTGGCCGACATGGCACAGAAATTGAATGAGAAGATCGAGCAGTCCCAAGCGGTGCAGGAGATAGCACAGCTTACGACAAATATTATTGAGATTACAGATCAGACCAATCTGTTGGCATTAAATGCGAGCATTGAGGCAGCAAGGGCAGGAGAGGCAGGAAAAGGATTTGCAGTCGTGGCAGATGAAATCGGAAAACTTGCTGCCAATTCGGCAGAAGCAGCAGAACAGATACAAAAAGTGAGCGCAGCGGTAGTTGAGGCTGTGAATGGTCTGGCACAAGAGGCAGAAAATATGGTCGAATTTGCGGGAATAACTGCTGTGGATGGTTATCAGCAGTTAGTGGAAATGAGTGAGTTTTACAGAAAAGATGCAGGTGATATGAATGCCGTTATGGAAGATTTCACAAGTGCTGCCGGCGAATTGCAGAAAGCCATGGATGAGATCAAAGAATCAACGACAGCAGTCAGTGCAGCTGTCGAAGAGAGCGCAAAGGGCATTGTGAATGTGGCAGAAATGTCCACAGATCTTACCGGAAGTGTTGGCGATATCCAGAAGGCGGCTGATCATAACAATGAGATCGCAGATCTGCTTGATACTGAGGTGAAACGTTTCAAATTGGAATAAAAGAAAAAATCGCTCAGACCTCACGCATGGTCTGGGCGATTTTTCTGTTAGGGAAAATTTTTACAGTCCCTTTTATCGTTTACACTTCATCGCAGCTTCCACGAATCCATGGAACAGCGGATGTGGTCTGTTCGGTCTGGATTTCAGCTCCGGATGTGCCTGTGTTGCAATAAACCAAGGATGATCCGGAAGTTCGATCATTTCCACGATACGTCCGTCAGGAGAAGTACCGCAGAGTTTCATGCCATGCTCAACTAAAGTGGCACGGAAATCATTGTTTACTTCATAACGGTGGCGATGACGTTCTTCAATATTTTCAGTTCCATACAATTCATATGCTTTGGAAGTTTTGTCCAAAATACATGGATAAGAACCAAGTCTTAAAGTTCCACCGATATCTTCCACACCATTCTGGTCAGGCATTAAGGCAATGACTGGATGTGTTGTGTTTGGATCAAGTTCAACGCTGTGAGCATCGTTAAATCCGCAGACATGTCTTGCAAATTCGATAATGGCAACCTGCATACCAAGGCAGAGACCAAGGTAAGGAACCTTATGCTCGCGGGCGTACTGGGCAGCAAGGATTTTTCCTTCTACACCACGGGAACCGAAGCCACCAGGAACTAAAATACCGGAAACATCACCTAAATATTCGTCTACATTTTCAGGAGTGAGTTCCTCAGAATCAACCCATTTGATATTGACAGTTGCGTGCTCTGCGATTCCGCCGTGCTTTAATGCTTCTACAACAGAGATATAGGCATCGTGCAGGGCAATATATTTTCCGACTAATGCGATCTTTACTTCTTTGTTTGGGTGGCGGAGCGCATCTACCATTGCTTCCCAGTCTTTTAAATCAGGTTCTGGGCAAGCTAAATGTAAAGCTTCACAGGCAACCTTTGCAAGATTTTCTTTTTCCATTGCGAGTGGTGCCTCATATAAGTATTCCACGTCAAGGTTCTGTAATACATGGCTGTTCGGTACGTTACAGAACAGGGCGATTTTATCTTTTAAGCTCTGGTCTAATTCGTGCTCGGAACGGCATACAATAATATCAGGCTGGATTCCCATTCCCTGTAATTCTTTTACAGAAGCCTGTGTTGGCTTTGTTTTCAATTCGCCGGAAGCCTTTAAATAAGGAATCAGGGTTACATGGATCAGAATGGCATTTTCATGTCCGACCTCATGCTGGAACTGGCGGATTGCTTCTAAGAAAGGCTGGCTTTCGATATCACCTACGGTTCCGCCGACTTCGATGATAGCGATGTGTGTTTCGTCCGAAGTGAAATTGCGGTAAAAACGGCTCTTGATCTCGTTTGTGATATGTGGGATGACCTGAACAGTTCCTCCACCGTAATCACCGCGGCGTTCTTTCTGCAGAACGGACCAGTAAACTTTTCCGGTTGTTACATTGGAATTTTTTGTTAAGCTCTCATCAATGAAACGTTCATAATGTCCAAGGTCAAGGTCAGTTTCGGCACCGTCATCTGTGACGAAAACTTCACCGTGCTGGATCGGGTTCATGGTACCTGGATCGATGTTGATGTAAGGGTCGAATTTCTGCATGGTAACTTTGTATCCGCGCGCTTTTAAAAGTCTTCCAAGGGAAGCGGCTGTGATACCTTTACCGAGACCGGATACAACACCACCGGTGACAAAAACGTATTTTACAGGCATAGGGTTATCCTCCTCTAAAAAAGTGAAATATAGTAACAAAATCCTCTTAGTTTGTATCATAGTAATGATAAGCTGCGGTAAGCAGCAAAAACATTACGCAATTTTTTTAACTGAAATAGTATACTACTATGTTTTTCTAAAATCCATAAAAAAATAAAAATTTTTCATGGTAAATAAGTGGAAGTTTATAAAATCTTTAGAAATGAAAGGAAAACTTCACGAACAATGTATTGCTTTTAGGCACTAATTTCAATATAATAAGTAAGAATTGTGATTGCAGGACACGGCATGAATGATGTTGTGGTGAGCATAAAAAGGATTCAATACGATAAGTCCGGTCAGACGAATGACTGACTGTGGAAAGGATAGATTTATGGATAACCAGAGCGATTATAATAATGGCAATAACGGATACGGCGGCGGAGGCTACGGCAGCGGCGGTCCGGGCAATAATAATGGAAACAACGGAAATAATAATAACGGCAATAATGGTAACAATAATAAGGACAATAAAAATGGCCAGATGATCATGGTGTTTATCTTAGTGTCGTTAGTGGCACTGTTCCTTATGAGCATGGTCATGAACCGGTACACTTCAATGAGCACATCGGAGATCAGTTATTCAGATTTTCTTCAGATGGTAGAGGACGGAAAGGTTGAGTCAGTAGAATTTGATTCTTACCAGATCAATATCACACCGGTTTCCGAGAACAAGAACCCGTATCTGCAGGAACAGACGTATTACTGTGGACGGTTGGATGACCCGGATCTGCTTCCGTTACTGAAAGAAAAAGGAATCACGATCTCAAGAGTTATTCCGGACAACACATCCACCTGGATTTATAATATTTTAAGCTTTTTACTTCCATTGGTTTTAATCTGGATTCTTATGGGAGTTCTGATGAAGCGTATGGGCGGCGGAGCCATGGGTGTTGGCAAGAGTACCGCAAAAGTTTATGTGGAAAAATCCACCGGTGTTACTTTTAAAGACGTTGCAGGACAGGATGAGGCGAAGGAATCTTTGCAGGAAGTAGTAGACTTTTTGCATAATCCGAAGAAGTACCGTGAGATCGGTGCGAAGCTTCCGAAGGGAGCATTGCTGGTAGGACCTCCGGGTACTGGTAAGACATTGCTGGCGAAAGCTGTTGCAGGAGAAGCCGGAGTACCATTTTTCTCTCTGGCTGGTTCTGATTTCGTAGAGATGTTCGTGGGTGTCGGTGCATCCCGTGTGCGTGATCTTTTCAAAGAGGCACAGAAACAGGCACCGTGTATTATTTTCATCGATGAGATCGATGCAATCGGTAAAAGCCGTGATTCCCGCTATGGCGGTGGCAATGATGAGCGTGAGCAGACATTGAACCAGTTACTGGCAGAGATGGATGGTTTTGATACTTCCAAGGGACTTTTGATCTTAGCTGCAACAAACAGACCGGAAGTCTTAGACAAAGCACTGCTTCGTCCGGGACGTTTTGACCGTCGTATTATCGTAGATAAGCCGGATCTGAAGGGTAGATTAGAGACTTTAAAGGTTCATTCCAAAGATGTTCTCATGGATGAAACCGTAGATTTGGATGCGCTTGCACTTGCAACGGCAGGACTGGTTGGTTCTGACCTTGCGAATATGATCAATGAGGCTGCTATCAATGCGGTCAAGAAAGGCAGAAAGTATGTCAATCAGGCAGACCTGTTTGAGGCGTTTGAGTTAGTCGCTGTCGGTGGTAAAGAGAAGAAAGACCGTGTGATGAGCGATAAAGAGCGCAAGATCGTTTCTTATCATGAAGTTGGTCATGCGATCGTGACAGCACTTCAGAAGAATACAGAACCGGTTCAGAAGATCACAATTGTTCCAAGAACGATGGGTGCACTCGGATATACATTACAGACACCGGAGGAAGAAAAGTTCTTACAGACCAAGGATGAACTGCTCGCAAAGATCACAACCTACATGGCTGGACGTGCAGCAGAAGTACTGGTATTTTCTTCCGCAACAAGTGGTGCAGCGAATGATATTGAGAATGCAACTGCAATCGCGAGAGCAATGGTAACACAGTATGGTATGTCGGATAAGTTTGGTATGATGTGTCTTGCAACAACAGAAAACCAGTATCTGGATAACCGTGCAGGACTGATCTGTGGAGAGGAGACAGCAGCGCAGATCGACGGCGAAGTTCTTTCGATTATTAATAAATGCTATGATGAGGCGATGCAGCTTCTGATCGAGAACAGAGAGTCGTTAGATAAGATTTCGGAATATCTGTATGAACATGAGACGATCACCGGAAAAGAATTTATGAAGATTTTCCGCGAGATCAAGGGAATCCCGGAACCAGAGGAAGAAAGCAGCAAAAAGAGCTTTATGGAACAGGCGATGGATGCAGAACGCCAGAGCACAGGAAGCCATATAGATTATAAAGCAGATGAAAACACACAGACAAGCAATGATGGTGAATAATGTTTGATATTGCAGAAGAATTAAAAAAACTCCCGGATCAGCCGGGAGTTTATATTATGCATGACAGCAGAGATGCGATTATTTATATTGGAAAGGCAGTCAGCCTTAGAAAACGGGTGCACCAGTATTTTCAGGCAAGCCATGATGAGGGAATCAAAAAAGCGCAGATGGTCAGACAGATTGCGCGTTTTGAATATATTATCACGGATTCTGAACTGGAGGCACTTGTTTTAGAATGTAATCTGATCAAGGAGCACAGACCGAAGTATAATACGATGCTGCGGGATGATAAGACCTATCCGTATATCCGGGTGACGGTAGGAGAGGATTTCCCGCGTGTCCTTTTTTCCAGACAACAGAAGAAGGACAAGTCGCGTTATTTTGGACCATACACAAGCGCAGGGGCAGTCAAAGATACGATCGAACTGATCAATAAGTTATATCAGTTACGGACCTGTAACCGGAATTTGCCGAAAGATATTGGAAAAGACCGCCCGTGTCTGAATTATCACATCCACCAGTGCAATGCGCCATGTCAGGGATATATCAGCAAAGAGGAATACCGGGAACGCGTGAATCAGGCGGTGGAATTCCTGAATGGTAATTATGCTCCGATCTTAAAATCCCTTCAGGAAAAAATGATGACTGCATCCGAAGAAATGCAGTTTGAAAAGGCAGTTGAATACCGGGATCTCTTAAACAGTGTAAAACAGATCGCGCAGAAACAGAAAATCACCCATAACGACGGGGAAGACAAGGACATTATCGCGCTTGCTTCGGATGACCGGGATGCGGTGGTGCAGGTATTTTTTATCCGGGACGGGAAGCTTATCGGACGGGATCATTTTTATGTAAAGATTGGAACAGAGGATACGAAGGAACAGATACTAACTACATTTATAAAACAATTCTATTCCGGCACGCCGTTCATTCCGCGGGAGATTATGCTCCCGGAGGAGATTGACGACCACGAAGTGCTGGCAGAATGGCTTGGAGAGAAGCGTGGAGGAAAAGTTTACATCCGGATTCCACAGAAGGGCATGAAGGAAAAACTGGTCGAGCTGGCACAGAAGAATGCAGAGCTCGTTTTATCACAGGATAAAGAGAAGATCAAGCGTGAGGAAGGAAGAACGATCGGAGCCATGAAAGAGATTGCAGGCTGGCTGGATCTTCCGGGCTTACAGCGCGTGGAGGCGTTCGATATCTCCAATATCAATGGATTTGAGACGGTGGGTTCCATGGTCGTTTACGAAAAAGGAAAGCCGAAGCGGAGCGATTATAGAAAGTTCAAACTTCGCACTGTCACAGGACCGGACGATTATGCTTCCATGCATGAGGTACTGACCAGACGTTTCACGCACGGTATGCGGGAACAGGAAGAAATGCAGGAGAAAGATCTTGGTGAGGAATATGGAAGTTTTACCCGTTTCCCGGATCTGATTATGATGGATGGTGGACGAGGTCAGGTGAATATCTGCCTGAAAGTACTTGAGGAACTTCATCTGAATATCCCGGTATGCGGCATGGTAAAAGATGATAATCACAGAACCCGTGGGTTATACTACAATAATGTCGAGATACCGATCGACCGGAGCAGTGAAGGGTTCAAGCTCATCACGAGAGTGCAGGATGAGGCACACCGTTTCGCAATCGAATACCACAGATCACTGCGAAGCAAGGAACAGGTTCATTCCGTTTTGGATGATATTCCGGGAATCGGACCGTCCCGGAGAAAAGCGCTGATGAAAAAATACCAGTCGCTGGATGCAATCCGGGAAGCGTCGGTGGAAGATCTTACAGATACGGAAAGCATGAATGAAAAAGCAGCACAGGCAGTCTATGAATTTCTTCACAAAGACGCTATTCTATGATATATTGTAACTAATATTTCCAATAGGTAACTGCAAAATGCGAGAGCAGAGACTATGTTTTGCAATTGCCCAAAACATAAAGGAGAAAAGGGTATGAATGGAACGAATGGAGTAAGTGTCAGCAAAGTAGCACAGATCATGGATCTGTATAATTTTCTGCCGGATATGGATTTAAAGGCACATCGTATTAAAATCAGTGATGTGAACCGTCCGGCATTACAGTTGAGTGGGTTCTTTGAACATTTTGAGCAGTCGCGTGTGCAGATCATCGGTAATGTTGAGTACACCTATCTGCAGAGACTGGATGTAGAGAAGAAAGAAAAAGTTTTAAAAAAATTTACTGCATATGATATCCCATGCATTATTTTTTGCAGGGATTTACAGCCGGATGATGATTTCTTACGCATTGCTTCTGAAAACAATGTTCCGGTTTTGGGAACGAAGAGAAGCACTTCAGAGTTTATGGCAGAACTGATTTTCTGTCTGAGTGAGCAGTTAGCACCATGTATCTCCATTCACGGAGTTTTGGTGGATGTTTATGGTGAAGGACTTCTGATCATGGGTGAGAGCGGAATCGGTAAGAGCGAGGCAGCATTGGAGCTTGTGCGACGCGGACACCGTCTTGTAACGGATGATGTTGTGGAGATCCGCAAGATCAATGAGCATACACTGATCGGTACTTCCCCGGATATCACAAGATACTTTATCGAAGTGCGCGGTATCGGAATTATCGATGTAAAAGCACTTTACGGTGTTGAGTGCGTCAAAGAAAAACAGCAGATCGATCTCGTCATCAAGTTAGAAGACTGGAAGAAAGAAAATGAGTATGACCGTCTTGGCTTAGAGGATGAATATGCAGAATTTCTTGGAAATAAAGTGGCATGCCATTCACTTCCAATCCGTCCGGGACGAAATCTTGCCGTTATCTGTGAGACAGCGGCAGTCAACCACAGACAGAAGAAAATGGGTTACAACGCAGCACAGGAGCTTTACCGCCGCGTGCAGGAGAATATCACAAAAGGTCATGATGATGACGATTAAGCCGGAAACGACACAATCACATTTTTGCATATAGCGGAACAACCGTTATAAATATATAGTTAGATTTGGAGACAGAATTATGGAAAACAAAATTGCATGGGAAAAATATCCGGAAGGAAATAAGCGCGAGGAAGTATTCCAGTTCGCAGAGGACTACCGCAAGTTTATTTCGGAGTGCAAGACAGAGCGCGAATGCGTTACATCTTTTGCAGAGAAAGCTGAAAAAGCAGGCTTTGTAAATCTTGAGAAAGTGATCGCAGAGCACACTGCATTAAAAGCCGGTGACAGAGTATACGCCAACAATATGGGAAAAGGCATGGCTCTATTTGTAATCGGAAAAGAGAGCATGGAGAAGGGAATGAACATCCTTGGAGCACACATTGACTCCCCACGTCTTGATTTAAAACAGGACCCATTATATGAGGATACTGATTTTGCAATGTTAGACACCCATTATTATGGTGGAATCAAGAAATACCAGTGGGTAACACTGCCATTGGCATTACATGGTGTCATTGCGAAAAAAGATGGAACTGTTGTAAAAGTAAACATCGGTGACAAGCCGGGTGATCCTGTTTTTGGTGTGAGTGATCTTCTGATCCACTTATCCGCAGAGCAGTTAGAGAAGAAGGCTGCAAAGGTGATCGAGGGAGAGAATCTTGATCTTCTGATCGGAAGTATTCCAATGCAGACCGAAGATGAAAAAGTAAAAGAAAAAGTAAAAGCGAATATCATGAATCTTTTAACAAAAGAATATGGTATAGAGGAGGAAGATTTCCTTTCCGCAGAGATCGAAGTTGTTCCAGCCGGAGAGGCAAAGGACTATGGCTTTGACCGCAGCATGATCATGGGCTACGGACATGACGACAGAGTATGTGCATATCCTTCCTTTGAGGCAATGCTTGTGACAGAGAACCCTGAAATTACAAGCGTATGCCTGTTAGTAGACAAAGAGGAGATCGGAAGTGTCGGCGCAAGCGGAATGGAGTCCAGATTCTTCGAGAATACAGTTGCAGAGGTGATGAACGCTGCAGGAACATATTCTGAGTTAGCACTCAGAAGAGCTTTGGCAAATTCCAAGGTACTTTCATCAGATGTATCCGCTGCATTTGATCCAAACTTCCCAAGTGTCATGACAAAACGCAATACAGCATATTTTGGAAAAGGACTTGTATTCAACAAATACACAGGAGCCAGAGGAAAATCAGGTTCCAATGATGCAAATGCAGAGTATGTCGGCAAATTAAGAAATATCATGGATTCCAATGATGTTTCTTTCCAGACGGCAGAGCTTGGTAAAGTAGACCAGGGCGGCGGCGGAACAATCGCTTACATCCTTGCAAATTACGGAATGAACGTTATCGATAGCGGTGTTCCGGTATTGAATATGCATGCACCGTGGGAGATCATCAGCAAGGTTGATCTTTACGAGGCATACAGAGGTTATATTGCATTCTTAAAGGAAGCTTAGGAATTATAAATGAACGATCATTTTTTAACAGAACTTAAAAATGTAACAGGTGATTCGGGTATCTTTTTTAAAGAGCCTATGAAAAAACATACAACGTTTCGTGTGGGTGGACCGGCAGATGTGCTGGTCTGCCCGGATGAGACGGCACTTGCCGCAGTCCTTGGACTCTGCAGACAGTATGACGTGCCATATACCCTGATCGGGAACGGCAGTAATCTTCTTGTGGGAGACAAGGGAATCCGTGGTGTGGTCATCGAGATGACAGAGCCGATGGCTGCCATTGAAGTAAATGGAACTAAGATCACGGCACAGGCTGGCGCAATGCTTTCCAAGATCGCAAATACCGCAGCGGCAAATGGTTTAGGCGGCATGGAATTTGCAGCCGGCATACCGGGAAGCGTTGGCGGAGCAGTTGTCATGAATGCAGGTGCTTATGGCGGCGAGATAAAGGACATCATTGAAAAAGCGTATGTGTTAGATGAGAACGGAACACAGTTAGAACTTTCGAAAGAGGAGCTGGACTTAAGTTACCGGCATAGCTGTATCCCGGAGAAAAAATATATTGTTACAAAAGTTGTTTTGGAACTGCAGCCACAGGATGAGGAAGTGATCCGTTCCAAAATGAAAGAATTAAGTGAAAAAAGAGCAGAAAAACAGCCACTGCAGTATCCAAGTGCCGGAAGTACATTCAAAAGACCGGAGGGATATTTTGCAGGGAAGCTGATCATGGATGCAGGGCTGCGCGGCTATCAGGTAGGTGGAGCGCAGGTCTCTGAAAAACATTGTGGTTTTGTGATCAACAAAGGGGAGGCAACAGCGGCAGACATCTGCAGGCTGATGCAGGATGTGTCGGATAAGGTACAGGCACAGTTTGGTGTAGTATTAGAACCGGAAGTGAAAATGATTGGTGAATTTTAAGCTGCAAACTTATGAGAAAGGTGTGGTTATAGTATGAAATTCGTGATATTAACAGGAATGTCTGGAGCCGGAAAAAGTACAGCACTGAAAATGATGGAAGATATCGGCTTTTACTGTGTCGATAATCTTCCGATCCCTTTACTGGAAAAATTCGTGGAGTTATCTGATCTGCAGCAGAATGCAGAATTACAGAAAGTCGCTGTCGGGATCGATATCCGAAGTGGACAGGCACTTGAGGAACTCCGAAGTGTGCTTGACCGGATCAAGGCAAACGGCGGCGCATATGATATTTTATTTTTGGATGCGGAAGATTCTGTTCTGGTAAAACGATACAAGGAAACCAGAAGAAGCCACCCGTTGGCAGGATCGGAGCGCGTCGATAAGGGAATTGCAAAAGAGAGAGAAAGACTTGCATTTTTGAAGGAACGTGCAAGTTATATTATAGATACCAGCCAGCTTCTGACCAGAGAGCTGAAAGCGGAGATTGAAAAAATATTTGTGCAGAATCAGGATTATAAAAATCTGTTCATCACGATTTTATCGTTCGGATTTAAATATGGAATCCCGGCAGATTCCGATCTGGTTTTTGATGTGCGTTTCCTGCCAAATCCATACTATGTGGAAGGACTGCGTGCCAAGACAGGAAATGATAAAGAGATTCAGGATTATGTGCTCCAGTTTAAGGAGGCACATGAGTTTTTGGATAAATTAGAGGATATGATCAATTTTCTCATACCGAACTATATTGCAGAGGGGAAAAACCAGCTTGTCATTTCTATTGGATGTACAGGCGGAAAACACCGTTCCGTAACGCTTGCCAATGAATTGTACAAGAGAATGGCGGACAAGAAGGAATATGGTTTGAAGATTGAACATAGGGATATAGGAAAAGATGCCCTGAGAGGTAAATAGAATGTCATTTTCAAGTGAAGTGAAAGAAGAACTTTCCAGACATCTGGGGAAAAGCCGTCACTGCCAGATCGCAGAACTGGCGGCATTGATCGCATTTGACGGAAAAGTGCAGATAAGTGAGTCCGGATGTGATCTTTTTCTGGATTCCGAAAATGAACTTTTGAACACAAAGTATGAACTTTTGCTGAAAAAACTTTTTGATTTTTGCAATGGGGAAAAAGAGGAAGCAGAAAGAAGGCAGCAGAAAATCTATGAGACAGTCAAAATGTGGGATGAGGATCACCAGATCCCGATGATCACGGAGACTGTGAATGGATTGCTGCTTTTGCAGAGCTGTTGTAAAAGAGCCTACATCAGAGGCGCTTTTCTTGCCGGCGGCTCGATCAGTGATCCGAATAAATCGTATCATTTTGAGATCGTGTGCAGAACAGAGCCACAGGCGGAGCAGCTGCGTGACACGATCAACAGTTTTGATATGGACGCTAAGATCGTGGAACGGAAGAAACATTTTGTCGTATATTTAAAAGAGGGTGCTCAGATCGTTGACATTTTAAATGTCATGGAAGCCCATGTGGCATTGATGAATTTAGAGAATGTGCGCATTTTAAAAGAGATGCGCAATTCCGTGAACCGAAAAGTCAACTGCGAGACTGCCAATATCAGCAAGACTGTGAATGCAGCAGTGAAACAGCTGGAAGATATTACATATATAAAAGAAACATCGGGGTTAGACAGTCTGCCGGACAATTTAAAAGAGATGGCGTTATTGCGGCTGGAATACCCTGAGGCACCACTCAAAGAACTTGGAATGTATTTAGATCCGCCGGTTGGAAAATCGGGTGTGAACCACAGACTTCGGAAGATCAGTGAGATCGCAGACGGATTGAGAAAATAAGGAGGAGAAGGAGAGACAATGAAAAAGACAGTAGAAGTGCAGATGGGTGCAGGAATGGAAGCAAGACCGATCGCATTAATGGTACAGACCGCGAATCAGTTTTCCAGTCATATCTATCTGGAAATGGATCAAAAGCGTGTCAATGCAAAAAGTATTATGGGAATGATGAGCTTAGTGCTTACAAACGGCGTGACAGTTACGATCGATGCAGAGGGGACAGACGAAGTGGAAGCAGTGAATGCATTGGAGCGGTTTTTAATCGGAAAATAAAAGGTTTTAGAAATAAGAGAGTATAGATTTATATGGGTATGAAAAAGAAATTATTATTTGTATTCAATCCGTGCTCAGGAAAGGCACAGATTAAGAATCAGTTGTTAGACATTGTGGATACGATGGTAAAGGCAGACTATGAGGTTACCATATACCCGACACAGTATGCGGGAGATGCAAAAGAAAAAGTGGAAGCGCTTGCCGGCAATTATGATCTTGTTGTGTGCAGCGGTGGAGACGGTACGTTAGATGAAGCGGTAACCGGAATGATGCACCGTGAGACAAAAGTTCCATTGGGATACATACCGGCCGGAAGCACGAACGATTTTGCTTCCTCGCTTGGAATACCGAAGGACATGGAAAAAGCGGCAGAGGTGGCCGTCACAGGAAAAACGTTTCCGTGCGATGTCGGTCTGTTTAATGAGGATTATTTTGTCTATGTTGCAGCATTTGGACTTTTTACAGAAGTGTCTTATAAGACGAGCCAGGAATGGAAGAATGTACTTGGTCATGCAGCCTATATTTTAGAAGGAGCAAAATGCCTTCATGATATCCCGTCTTTTATGATGCAGGTGGAATATAACAATATGCGTATCCAGGACGAATTTATTTACGGCATGATCACAAACTCTACATCTGTAGGAGGATTCAAGGGAATGACCGGCAAAGATGTTCTGCTCGATGATGGAGTCTTTGAAGTGACCTTGATCAAAAAACCGAAGAATCCAATGGAATTGAATGAGATCATCGCATCCCTGATCAATCTGGTAGATGATACGGAAATGATCTATTCTTTTAAGACGGACGAAGTGAAATTCACATCGTCGAAACAGATCCCTTGGACGCTGGATGGCGAATTTGGCGGTGACCATAAGGAAGTCTGTGTGAAAAATCTGAAACAGGCAGTGGATATTATAGTCAAAAAGCCGGAAGAATAAGAGATTTGTCTGTGATATCTGTTAAAAAAATAACTTTATTTTTTGAGTAATCTAATATATAATGAGTGCAAGTGAGAAAAATACAAAGAAATTTGTATTTGGCGAACGACGAAGTTACTGAGTGATGAAATCACGAGGTAATGAGTGCAAATGGGAAAATATATTTTATAATTATGGAGGAATTAACAATGTTAGTATCTGCAAAAGAAATGTTAGACAAAGCAAAAGCTGGTCATTACGCTGTAGGTCAGTTCAACATCAACAACCTTGAGTGGACCAAATCCGTTCTGTTAACAGCACAGGAATTAAAATCCCCAGTTATCTTAGGTGTATCTGAGGGTGCTGGAAAGTACATGACAGGATTCAAGACTGTAGCAGCTATGGTAAAAGCTATGGATGAAGAACTTGGAATCACAGTTCCTGTAGCATTACACTTAGATCATGGAACATACGAAGGATGCTATAAATGTATCAAAGCTGGTTTCACATCTATCATGTTTGATGGTTCTCATTACCCAATTGAAGAGAACGTTGAGAAAACAAAAGAGTTAGTAGCAGTAGCTCATCAGTTAGGTTTATCTATCGAAGCTGAAGTTGGTTCTATCGGTGGAGAAGAAGATGGTGTTGTTGGTATGGGTGAATGTGCTGATCCTAACGAGTGTAAAGCAATCGCTGATCTTGGTGTGGACATGCTTGCAGCAGGTATCGGTAACATCCATGGAAAATATCCTGCAAACTGGCCAGGATTAAGCTTCGAGACATTAGCAGCAGTTCAGGAGAAAACAGGTATGATGCCATTAGTACTTCATGGTGGTACAGGTATCCCTGCTGATATGATCAAGAAAGCAATTGACCTTGGTGTATCTAAGATCAACGTTAACACAGAGTGCCAGTTATCTTTCGCTGATGCTACACGTAAATATATTGAAGCTGGTAAAGACCTTGAAGGTAAAGGATTCGATCCTCGTAAATTATTAGCTCCAGGTGCAGAAGCAATCAAAGCTACTGTAAAAGAGAAAATGGAATTATTTGGTTCTGTTGGAAAAGCTGAATAAGCATATTTTCAGACGAACAGATGACTTAAAAAGAGCGTTTTCCGTATGGAAGCGCTCTTTTGAAATTTAAGATAATAGAATGTGCGCTTTGTGAACATTCTATTATTTATTAGTTGCAATTATGTGTATATTCTCTTATATTAGTATAAGAAAACTAAATCTGAGGGGATTTAGATGAGAGAAAGGATATCAGACAAGATGATGGAGAATGAAAACTTTAATGTTGTAGATATCTTTGGAGAAAATGTATTTAACGATTCTGTCATGCAGGCTCGTTTACCAAAGAAAGTTTACAAAAAGCTTCACGAAGTAATGGAAGAAGGGAAAGAATTAGATCTTGAGACGGCAGATGTAGTTGCTCATGAGATGAAAGAGTGGGCGATTGAAAAAGGTGCAACGCACTATACGCACTGGTTCCAGCCGCTTACCGGTGTGACAGCAGAGAAACACGATTCTTTCATTACTGCTCCTATGGAAAACGGAAAAGTTTTGATGAGTTTTTCAGGAAAAGAATTAATTAAAGGAGAGCCAGATGCATCATCTTTTCCGTCCGGCGGATTGAGAGCAACATTTGAGGCAAGAGGATATACAGCATGGGACTGCACTTCCCCTGCATTTGTAAGACAGGATGCAGCAGGTGCGACACTCTGTATCCCAACCGCATTCTGCTCCTATACAGGAGAGGCGCTTGACCAGAAAACGCCTTTGCTCCGCTCTATGGAAGCAATCAACGAGCAGGCACTTCGCCTGATCCGGCTGTTTGGCAATACGACATCCAAAAGAGTAACTCCTTCGGTAGGACCGGAGCAGGAATACTTTATTGTAGACAGAGAAAAATATTTACAGAGAAAAGACCTGATCTTTACCGGACGTACTTTGTTTGGTGCAATGCCTCCAAAAGGACAGGAAATGGATGACCATTACTTTGGAAGCATCCGCGAGCGTATCGCATCCTATATGAGAGATGTCAATATTGAACTTTGGAAGCTTGGCGTGTCCTCAAAGACACAGCATAATGAGGTCGCACCTGCACAGCACGAACTGGCTCCGATTTATGCAGTGGCAAATATCGCAGTTGACCACAACCAGCTTATCATGGAGACTTTGAAAAAGGTTGCGTATCGTCATGGGTTACAGTGCCTGTTGCATGAGAAACCATTTGCAGGGGTGAATGGTTCCGGTAAGCATGACAACTGGTCCATTACGACAGACGATGGCATTAACCTATTAGAGCCGGGGAAAACACCGCACGAGAATATTCAGTTCCTTTTGGTGCTGACCTGTATTTTAAAGGCAGTGGATACCCATGCCGATCTTTTGCGCGAATCGGCAGCAGATGTCGGAAATGACCACAGACTTGGCGCAAATGAGGCACCACCGGCTATTTTATCCGTTTATCTTGGAGAGCAGTTAGAGGATGTGTTGTCACAGCTCATCAGCACAGGAGCTGCCACACACAGTATTTCCGGTCAGAGATTAGAGACAGGTGTAAAATCACTGCCTGACTTTATGAAGGATGCGACAGACCGTAACAGAACTTCTCCATTTGCATTTACCGGAAATAAATTCGAGTTCCGTATGGTAGGCTCTCAGGATTCTGTTTCCCAGCCAAACGTTGTATTAAATAC